>Ga0129306_1000161_pt1 | contig 117216 bp, 100 predicted proteins | sample P827metagenome_FD_94438 | JGI IMG/M metagenome (GOLD analysis project Ga0129306, IMG submission 94438) | Capybara group fecal microbial communities from Wisconsin, USA - P827 metagenome | ecosystem: Host-associated > Mammals > Digestive system > Large intestine > Fecal | place: USA: Wisconsin...
AGTTTATGTACCAAATCCCTTTCTTCAGCAGACCCCTTTTTAGCCATAATAACACTCAATATCTAAAAGTTTTTTAATTAATTAATAATATTTTAACTAATAGTATTTAAAAAAAATGTGAGAGCATTTGAAAAGTAATGAAAAAAAACAAGTTTTATTAATGGGGCCGGGGCCGAGATTCGAACCCGAGTCCCGGGATCCACAGTCCCGGAGGATGACCACCTACCCTACCCCGGCAAGATACTATCAAATAAAAACTGTTAAAATGCGGGAGCAGGGATTTGAACCCTGGTAGACCTGCGTCAACAGGTCCTAAGCCTGTCCCCTTTGGCCTCTCGGGCACCCCCGCTTAAAACAAAAAGAAAGGATACAATAGAAACCATAAAAAATCTTAACAAATTTTTAAATGCTCCGGCCGGGATTCGAACCCGAGTCTTCGGCTCGAAAGGCCGAAATGATTGGCCGGACTACACCACCGGAGCATACAAATACAAATAAAGTTTTAGTTAACATGGGCCCAATGGGGTTCGAACCCATGACCTTCCGGTTATGAGCCGGACGCTCTACCTGGCTAAGCTATGGGCCCAAAAGCGCCGTCGACAGGGCTCGAACCTGTGACCAATCGGTTAACAGCCGAACGCTCTACCTACTGAGCTACGACGGCATAAGAACACCCATCTAACTTAACCAAATAAAACCCATGTTTAAAAATCAAAAGACTTTAAACAGTAATGATAAATATTATTTCGATACTATATAAACCTTTTGGTTTTTTGTATTTTTATCCCAAAATAAAAAAAATATCCAAATTTATTTTACAGGAACTAATATATAAACATTAAAAAACTATATACAAATATGGATTCCGACATATTCGATTTGATTAAAAAAGCTAATAAAACAACTTTAAAAAATCATGGAAACTTAATAACACTTGAACGAGCAGTATTTTTATCATGGTGGTGTGATAAGGGAGACTGTGCATTTTGTTATATGTCAACACAAAAAGATAAAATAAAAGACCCTACAAAAGCTAGAAGAAATATAAGCAACATCTATGCAGAAGCTGAAATGTGCAAACGTCTTGATTGGAATATAGAATTTTTATCAGGAGGATATGAATCATTCACCACACAAGAAATTAAAGAAATAGCCACACAAATTAAAAATATTACTGGAGACGGTGTTTGGTTAAATACAGGGATAACAGATGAATTAAACGAATATGGATCAGAAGTTAAAGGAATAACTGGTGCTGTTGAAGTAGCCAATCCAAAAATCCATGAAAAAGTATGCCCTTCTAAAAAATTAGAAGATATTAGCAACATGTTAGATGTTGCAGGAGATTTAGGATTTAAAAAAGCGATAACCATAATTTTGGGCCTCGGTGAAACCCTTGAAGATGTTAACTACATAATCGAATATATCAAAGATCATAAAATTGACCGAGTCATATTTTACTCTCTAAATCCTCACAAAGAAACCATTTACGCAAATTCTTCACAACCAGCATCCCTTTATTATGCTCAAGTTGTAGCACAAGTCAGATTAGCTTTCCCCAATATTGAAATAATATGCGGAACATGGATAGATAATTTAGCAAATATTGGGATATTAATTTTAAGTGGTGCAAACGGGATTACAAAATTCCCCCTATTTAAAATGTTTGGAACAAAATACGGTAAAAGAGTAGAAGAAGAAGTTAAATGGTCTGGCCGTGAATTAAAGGGAACCTTCACTGACAAAAATATGTTAGGCCCTCAAAAAAGTGAAATTTCACCTGAATTAGACAAATTTATCAAACGATATATAAAAGAATCCCTGAAAAATAAATATTAATTAATACTTTATTTTTCAATTAAACTACCTATTTTTCAAAAATCTTTATAAATTACATGAAATAAATATTATTATAATATAAAAATTATCCAATTGGAGGAATTATTATTAGTGACGATGTCGATATGATGTGTGGACTTGAAATCCACGTACAACTAGAAACTCAATCAAAATTATTCTGTGATTGTCCTACAAATTATCAGGACGCACCTGCAAATACAAACATCTGTCCTGTTTGTTTAAACCAGCCGGGTGCAAAACCACATCCTACAAATGAAAAAGCATTAGAAAATGCTTTAATGATTGCATTAATGTTAAACTGTGAAATTGATCAAGGCGTTACATACTTTATGAGAAAACACTATGATTATCCGGATTTGCCTTCAGGATATCAAAGAACCTCAGTGCCTATTGGAATAAATGGAGAATTAAACGGTATTAGAATAAGAGAAATTCACGTTGAAGAAGATCCTGGTCAATATAAACCGGATAGAGGTACCGTTAATTTCAACCGTTCCGGAATTCCCTTAGTTGAAATTGTTACCGAACCGGATATAAAATCCCCTGAAGAAGCAAGGAATTTCCTAAAAGAATTAATTAGAGTTTTACAATATAGTGGAGGGGCCCGTGGTGAAGGTACAATGAGGGCTGACGTAAACATTTCCATTAATGGAGGAAACAGAGTTGAAATGAAAAACGTTAACTCCATCAAAGGTGCTTATAGAGCATTAATTTTTGAACGTAACAGACAAAAAAGGAATCTGGAAAGAGGCGTTGAAACAAAACAGGAAACTCGTGCTTATGTAGAAAGCCAAATGATTACAACTGCTATGAGATTAAAAGAAGATGCCGATGATTATAGATTTATTACTGATCCAGACTTGCCACCAATGCAAATTTCAGATGAGACCATTCAAAAAGTTTTAGATACAATGCCAGAAGCTCCACACAACAAAGTTAAAAGATTTGTTGATGATTATGGTATTGATGAAGAAACCGCAAAAGTTTTAACTTCAGAATTAGATTTGGCAATTAGCTATGAAGAAGTTGTTAAAGAAATCGACCCTGTGTTTGCAGCAAAATGGATGAGAGACGAACTTAAAAGGGTTTTAACATATAACAAATTAGATTTCTCAGATAGTGAAATCAGTGTTGAAAATCTCATTGAATTATTTAGCCTAATCCAATCAAAAGAAATTACAGTCAAAGCAGGCCAAAGAATTATCGAACAAATGCCAAACAACGAAAAATCCCCTAAAGCCATTGCTGAGGAATTAGGATTACTTGGTGTTGTAAAAGATGATGAAATTTTAGCTGCTGTAAAACAAGCTATTGAAGAAAATCCTAAAGCTGTAGAAGATTACCTATCCGGACAAAAAGCTTCCATTAACTTCTTGGTTGGTCAAGTAATGAGATTAACCCGTGGAAAAGCAGACCCTGGCGAAACTGTTAAACTCTTAAAAGAAAATTTAGAATAGGAGAAGAATAATGTCTAGAAATAAATCTCTTGTTAAAGATTACATGACAAAAAATGTAATCAGTGTTTCCCCAGATACTAAAACTGATGAGATTATTAATCTAATGAAGGAAAGTCACCACAACAGTTATCCAGTAGTTAAAGACAACAAACTAGTTGGAATGGTAACCGCATTCGATATCGTAGCAAAAAAAAGGACAGAAACAGTAGATGGAATAATGACCACAAAGCTAGTTGTTGCCAATCAAGACTTAGCTATCAATGACGCATCAAGAGTTATGTTTAGAAGAGGAATTTCAAGAATGCCTGTTGTAGATGAAACAGGAGAATTAGTTGGAATTATTACAAATACTGATATGGTAAGATCACACATTGAAAGGTCCACACCGAACAAAGTAGAATACTTCAAAAAAACTCTAGAACAATTATATGGAATCCGCACTACCCTAAGACATATGGAAGTTGACACTGATAAATTAAGACCAACCCAAGATAGGGTTTATGCTGATGAACTTGAAGGTAGAGCTTACGAATTAGAAAAAGGATTAGCTGAACCTGCAATTGTGGTAAAAACTGGTGACAGATGGATTTTGGTTGATGGTCACCACAGAGCTGTTGCATCATCCCAAAAAGGATATGAAACTGTTGACTCATACGTTATTGATTTAGGTAAAGATATCAAGTTAGGAATGGAAAAAACAGCGGATAAAGCTGGAATTAAAACATTTGATGACATTGAAATTATTGATGATGACAAACATCCTTTAATTGCACTTACAGAAAGTATGCAAGATCAAGAATCTAAAGGTGACGATTAAATGGCTGATGATAAAATCATAAGAGAAGTATATGAAGTTTTAGAATCCAGACGTGACAATCCCATTGATTCCTATACTTCAAAAATCATGCAAGATAGCGATAAAAAAGCTGAAGACAAAATACTTGAAAAAATTGCAGAAGAAGCCGGAGAAGTTCTTCTTGCTGCAAAAAATGATGAAAATCTCGTATATGAATCTGTAGATTTAATTTTCCACACATTACTTATATTAGTATATAAGGGCGTGGAAATCGATGAAATATTCGAGGAATTCGCAAGTAGAAGAAAATAATTATTAAAAAAAATAACGGTTGAAAATATGTTTGACACTGTTGCTGAGAAAAAATTCTTATTAAAACAATTAGTTAAAAGAGATTTAACCTCCAAATACAAAGATTCCGTTCTAGGTATAGCTTGGAGTTTCCTCAATCCATTATTAATTATGATTGTATTTACAGCAATCTTTTCAATGATTTTCGGCCACCAAATTGAAAATTATCCTGTTTATTTCTTATCTGGAAGAGTAATCTATGATTTCTATAAATCCGCAACAAGCGGAGCCATGAAATCTATCAAAGGAAATGCTTCAATCCTTAAAAAGATTTATATTCCAAAATATATGTTTACCGTTAGTAAAGTTTGTTACGAATCCATTAACTTCTTAATTTCAGTTATAATTTTATTTGGAGTAATGTTAGTAACTGGTGCTCCATTCCATTTAACTGCAATATTCGCCATTATTCCATTATTTTTCTTAATTATACTAATATTCGGAATAGGATTAATATTAGCAGTATGTAACACTTATTTCACAGACGTTGGGCATTTATATAGCGTATTTACATTGATTTTAATGTATGCTTCAGCATTATTCTACCCAATGGAAATCGTTCCAACAACCGTGCAAAAAATATTTAGTTTAAATCCCGTTTATTCTGCAATTACATGCTTTAGAGAATGTGTAGTGTACGGAGTATTTCCAAATATGCACACTCTAGCATATTTAGCAGTGTTTGCTTTTACAACATTATTTATCGGAATAATTTTATTTAATATGTATGATAAAAAATTAGCATTAGAATTATAAGGTTTTATTATGAATTTAATAGATAAAATAAAAAGAATCTTTAAAAAAGAGGAGACTGTCAATAAAAAAATTGAGCAAAAAAAAGAAATTGCTCCAATGCCTGAATCCAAGTATAAAAATATGGTTCTCCTCGCACCTTCTAAAACAGTATATGAAGGGGACGGTTCTTCATTTTATGTTAACGCATATGATGAAAATAATGAACCTATCTGCAACGAAAACATGACTATTAAATTCCCTGATAAAACACATGATGTTAAAACCGATGATGAAGGAATAATAAAAATACCTATTAAACTCACACCTGGAAAATACATATTTGACATAATGTTTCCTAATGGGGAGTTTTCCCAAAGTATTGAAGGAAAAATAATGGTTAAAGAATCTTCTGAAAAACCAATCAACCCCAAACCTAAAAAAATTTCACAATCAAAATCAAGATTATATGCCCCAAACATGAAAATGTATTGGAAAAAGCAAACCCCATATTATGTTATATTGCGTGATGTGGATTATAATCCAATAGAAGGAGAAGAAATCAAATTTACTATAAATAAAGAAGTGTTTATTGAAAAAACAGATGCAAACGGATTTGCAAGATTAAATGAAGAATTCATTCCAGGAAAACACAAGATAAAAATAGAATATTCAGGTAGCGACAAATACGACAAGATTAAGCCAAAATATACTTATTTAAAAGTGTTAATGCGTGATGAAGATAAAAAACTTATAATCGATGTTGATCATTTGTCCATGGAATTTAAAGTTACAAAAGATAAAATCGATACTTTAAAAGAGTTTATAATAAGAACAATTAAGAAAAATAAAGAAGAACATGAAAAAATAAGAGTTCTTGACGATATTTCATTTAAAGTTTACAAAGGAGACCGGTTAGGAATCCTTGGTTTTAATGGAGCTGGAAAAAGTACATTATTAAAAATAATGTCAGGAATATATGAACCAACATCCGGAACTATAAAAACTTATGGGAAAATTGCACCATTACTCGAATTAGGGGCAGGTTTTGATAAAAACTATTCTGGTAAAAATAATATTTTCCTAAATGGTGCTTTTCTAAGCATGGATGAAGATTTCATCAAAGAAAAGTATGATGAAATAGTTGAATTCTCTGAGCTTGGAGAATTTATTAATTACCCTGTTAAAAATTATTCCTCAGGTATGAAGTCAAAATTAGGTTTTTCAATAGCTACAACTATCAACCCAGACATTTTAATTATAGATGAAATATTATCTGTTGGAGATATTAAATTTAAGAAAAAAAGTGGAGAAAAGATTAATTCCATGATGAAGGATGGAGTAACTGTATTGCTTGTTTCTCATTCGATTAATCAAATTAGAAAAATATGTGATCGTTGCATTTGGCTTCAGGATGGACAAATTGTAATGGATGGGGATGCAAACGAAGTTTGTAATGCATATGTATCAAGTGCAAAAAGAGATTTTAAAAAAAAGAAAAAATAGGTTTAAAACATGGATAAAAGATGGATATATATCATAATTATATTAATTGTTGGGATTTCAGCATTATATGCCATTGCTAGTTCATCAACTACCGTTGGAAGAGCAATTGTGGATGTAAATACCTTTACATTGACTTTGCCCGATTCATTCAGTATTAGTGATACTGATAAATTATCAGCCGAATTAATTAATAAAAATACTCAGGAATACATTAACATTACAGATTGTGGTAAAGGCAATTCCACCTCCGAACTATTCTTAAAAGATATTAATTGGGCTTATGATAGTGGAGAATACGAAAAAATTGAAAATAAAACTACAACTTATAATAATATTACAATTAATACAGTTTACATGTTTACAGAAAATAATACTGTAAAATCATCAACATATTTTGTGAAATTCAATCATACATTCCATATTAAGTCAGCTAAATTCCATGACCAAAAAAGTATAGATGAAAATATTGAATTTATCATAGATACATTGCAAATAGACTATAAACAATCACAGGATTAGAGGTTAATAATGGATGAATTTAAATTTTCTATTATAATATCTGCTTACAATAGCGAAGCATGGATTTCAAAATCAATTAAATCCGTTATTAAACAAACCTTAGATTTTAAAAAAAATGTAGAAATAATACTAATTAATGATGGAAGTAAAGACGATACTGGAAAAATTTGTGAAGAATTCGCTTCAAAATATCCCAATAATATCACATACATCTCCAAGAATCATGAAGGCAAAGGAGTTAGTAGAAACCTTGGAATTGAAAAATCGAAAGGAAAATACCTTAATTTTTTAGATGCTGAAGATTACCTTTCTAAAAATACATTAAAAAGTATTTTAGATTTTTTTAATAAACATGAAAATGTCGACATAGTAACAACACCAATAAAATTCATTGATAAAAAATCAAATAATAATAGTTCAAAACAATTTACCACTAAAGTCGTGAATCTACTTGAAAATCCCAAATATTATCAAGTTCAAACCAAATCCTGTTTTATAAAAAAATCAACTTTATCATCTGTCACTTTCTCACCACAACTTAAACTTTCCGAAGACATCACTAAAATAAATCAAATTTTAATAAAAAATCCAAAATTAGGTATTTGTGGCGATTGTGCATATTATGTCCGTGAAGAAAAAAATCATAAGTCTTTATTAAACATTTTATCCACTTCTAAAGAGATCCATAACCCAGATGCCAAATATTATTTTAAGACTTTAATACAAAATAGCTTAGAAAAATATGATAATGTCCCATTATTTATTCAAAAAACAATATTGTATTACTGTAACGAAATAATCCTAAACGAAAATATTCAGGATAAATTAACTACAAAAGAAATTAAAGAATTGAATAATGAGCTATATTATCTGATGCAGTATATTGATGCGGAAAATATCTATAATCATCAAGAAATGAATAAACGAATAAAAACATTTCTTATCTATATGAAAAATGGATTTTCATATTCCCCTGAAGATCAAATTAAATTAACTACAGACCTTAAATTAGACACGGTTTTGATAGACATCTATGAAATTATTGACGATGAATTATACCTGCTTGCAAATATCAATTCAATATACGATGATGAAAAAGTTGAAGTATATGTTGATAATAAAAAAATAAAAACAAAAGTAGTTGATTTTCCGCAAAGGGAAAAATACTATTTAAATCAAAAATATTTATCCAATCATACTTTTGAAGCTAGAATTAAATTAGATGTTAACAAAACATATTCAATTCAATTCAAATCCAATATAAATGAAGAATTAACAATCGATTTTTCAAGACCGTGTAACTTCTCAAAAGTAGCAGGATATTCCAAAAATAAAAAATATCTAAGCATTTTGGACAATGACAGAATTACAATTGAGAAAATGAAAACAGGAAAATGGATAAAAAAAGAAATTAAAACTTTATTTAACATGCTAAAGAATAGAGTTCCAGGATTTGAAAGCGGAATTCCTATAAGAATTACATATATGTTGTTATACCCATTTTTAAAAAATAAACGTATTTGGTTTTACACAGATTTTCCAACAATAGCTGACGATAATGGAAAACACCTTTTTAGATATTCCATGAATCAAAATGAACCTGGAATTGATAAGTATTTCATAATTGATAAAAAAAGTAAAGATTATGAAGAGATGAAAAAAATAGGCCCTGTCATCGGATATAAATCTATGAAACATAGAATTTTAGGGCTGTTTGCAGAAAAAATAATCACTTCCCATCCTGACAATAATTACATCTATGCATTTTGGGGACATTACCCTAATTTTGCAGGTCTTCTAAAATCAAGCACAATATTTTTGCAGCATGGAATAACACTTAACAACATTTCAAGCTGGTTAAATAAATATGATAAAAATCTTGATTTCATGGTAACTGCATCTCAAAAAGAATATGATTCACTATTTAAATACCATTACAACTATGAAAAAGACATTATTCATTTACTTGGATTTCCAAGATTTGATAACCTCGAAAATGATAAAACAAAAACTATACTGTTGATGCCATCCTGGAGACGTTACCTTACAAATGAAAACAAATATTCTATAAGCAACTCAAGCTATTTTAAGACTTATAATTCATTAATAAACAATGAAAAACTAATTGAAAAAACAAAAGAACTAGGATATAAAGTCATATTTCGGCCACATCCCCACGTATATCAATTCATTGGACTATTTGATGAAAATGAATTCGTACAAATAGATCATGAAAGGGGCAGTTATCAGGACCTATTTAAAAAAGGAGCATTATTAGTTACCGATTACTCTTCTGTTGCGTTTGATTTTGCATACCTCAAAAAACCAGTCCTTTACTACCAATACGGTGAAGATTATCACTTTAATCTAGAAGAAAGCTATTTTGATTACGAAAATATGGGTTTTGGAGAAGTTTGCGAGACTGAAGACGAATTAGTTGATTTAATTTGCGAATACATGGAAAATGACTGTGAAATGAAAGAAGAACATGTCAAGAATGTTGAAGATTATTTCACATTCACAGATAGAAATAATTGTAAACGAGTTCATGAAGCTATTAAAAAAGTTAAACCTAGAGATTGAACTCCATATTATACATTCCTCTCTCAAAACTAGCTATTTTGACTCTTTTTTTATTAAATACTTCAAAACCTAATGATTCATAAAGTTTTTTAGCGCCTTTGTTTCTAAAATCTGCATCAAGTATAACGCGATTATAGTTTTTGGATTTTGCATAATCAATAACATCCTGAATTACTTTTCTTCCCAAACCTTTTCCTCTTTGAGACTCATCAATAGCTATCTCTGCAAGATACAAATCATCTTTTTCAATGTCGCATAAAACAAAATAATCCAAAATATCTACAATATACAATTTAGGGGACTTTAAATAAAATTTATGCCCATCATCATGCAAATAGATGCTGACATAACCTATAATATTGTTAGAATCATCTAAAATTACTTTAAAATAGTCATTTATTTTCTTTTTATTTAAATATTTAGAAATTGCTCCAATAGCATCCTTATCTGATTTGAAAAACATGTCAAAGGTTCTGTAATCCACATCATAAACCAATTTAGCTACTTTCATGATATCATGGATTTCAGGATTAAAAGTTTCATAAATCATATCAATCATTTTTTTACAATAGTTAACGCGAAAACCCCTGCTCCGAATCCATTATCGATATTTACAACAGCTATTCCAGGAGCGCAAGATTGAAGCATTGCATCTAAAGCTACACGGCCTCCTTCTCCGACACCGTAACCTACTGAAGTTGGAACACCAATTACAGGAACATCAACAAGCCCTGCAACAACAGAAGGAAGTGCACCTTCCATGCCTGCACATACAATAAACACTTTAACATCCTCCTTTATCATGTGCGCAATTTGCGGGAACAATCTGTGAATACCAGCAACACCAATATCATATGAAGTAATAGCTTCACAACCACCCTCCTCAACAATTACACGCGCTTCTTCAGCTATGTTAATATCAGAAGTGCCTGCAGTGATAATACCAATTTTAGCAATCTTTTCTTTAATCTTTTCTTCTTTTCTAATGACTAAAATTTGGGCCCGTTTATTATAATCAAATATAAATTCGTTTTCGCCAATATCATCTAAAATTTTTTCATATCTTTCAGGAGATAATTTTGTAATAATCAAATCCTCATTATTATTCTCAAGATATTTTTTAATTATCAATAAAAGGTCTCCATAATCTTTACTTGGAGAAAAAACAGCTTCGGGAAAACCAGCACGCTTGCCACGTTTATTGTCAAATTTAGCAATGTCATCAAATTCTAAAACTGATTCGGCTTTTATAAGCTTTTCAGCTTCCCCAATATTAAGTTCTCCATTAATCAATCTTTCAAGAATATCTTTCATATAATTAATATAGGATAAAATTTTATATAAAATTTAACTTAAATAATATATTTATGAAAGCCCAAAAGATTTTAACTCAAGGTATAGTTCAGGGGGTAGGATTTAGACCTTATGTATACAGACTTGCATCCGATTTAAATCTTAATGGCTATGTTAGAAACCTTGGAAATGTTGTTGAAATCATTATTGAGGGTGAAAATACTGACTTATTTATCAAAAGATTACCAAATGAACTGCCTCCAATAGCAAAAATAACTTCTATGCAAGTAGAGGATATTGATGAAAACAATTATGATAATTTTGAAATTATAGAAAGTGGAGACACCTATTCTGGAGTCAGTGTAATACCTCCAGACATAGCAATTTGCGATAAATGTCTTGAAGAAATAAGAAATCCTAATGATAGACGATACAAATATGCATTCAATGCATGTACTGATTGTGGACCAAGATTTACCGTTATTGAAAGTGTTCCTTATGACAGAATCCGTACATCAATGGATGAATTTCCATTGTGTGAAGATTGTCTTGTAGAATATAGGGAACCATTGAACAGAAGGTATCATGGCGAAGCGATTTGTTGCCCTGAATGTGGACCTCAAATGGCATTTTATGATAAAAAAACTAAGATAAATACTGAAAATCCCATAAAAATGGGAGCAGATAAATTAAAAGAAGGAAAAATATTAGCCATTAAAGGAATCGGCGGAACACATCTTGCGGTTGACGCATACAATGATGAAGCAATTACAGAACTAAGAACACGCCTAAACCGCCCAAATCAAGCTTTCGCCGTTATGAGTAAAGACCTGGAATCCGTTCAAAATTATGCTCAATTATCACAAAAAGAAATCGAAACAATTACATCCAATAAAAGACCAATTGTGATTTTAAAGAAAACTGACAATTATTCATTCCCTGAAAGCTTATCACCAGGCTTGCACAACATTGGTGTGATGCTTCCTTATTCACCTATGCACTATTTGCTTTTCGATGAAGGAGACATCGATACTTATGTTATGACCTCTGCAAATATCCCTGGAGAACCTATGATGATTGAAAATGAAGAAATAATCTGTGGAGTGAATGATTATTCCTTAGTTCACAACCGGCAAATTCTAAACAGATGTGATGATTCCGTTATCAGATTCAGAAACAATGAATTGTCATTCATTAGAAGATCACGAGGTTACACACCTGAACCATATACTATAAATTATGAGGTTAACGATTCCAATGTTCTTGCACTCGGTCCGGAACTTGATGTTACATTTTCAATTGCAAAGGATGATATCGTATATCCGTCACAACATATTGGAAATACAAACAAACCAAAAACATTGAATTTCTTAAGACAAGCCATTGAAAATATGCAAAGAATCACTAAAATTAATGAATTTGACATTATTGCTTGTGATATGCACCCACATTTCTTTACAACAAAACTTGCTTATGAATTAGCTGAAAAATACGATGCACAAGTATTACCAATACAACACCACCATGCACACTCAATTGCTCTTGCTAATGACCATTCTATTGAAGAAATGATTGCCATAACCGCTGACGGTGTTGGCTATGGAAGTGACGGTACAAGCTGGGGAGGAGAAATACTCTACACCAACATCAATAATTTCGAAAGATTAGCACATTTACAACCTCAATTAATGCCAGGAGGAGATGTGGCCACCAGATACCCTGCAAGAATGCTTGCAAGTATTTTAAATGACGCTGATTTGATAAAAAATTATTCCAATTATTTCAAATATGGTGATATTGAAATCAAAAACATATTTAAACAAATCGAAACAGGCATTAACGTCGGCCAAACAACAAGTACTGGAAGAGTTCTTGATTCAATGGCAGTAGCGCTTGAAGTTTGTCATGAACGAACATATGAAGGCGAATGTTCCATGAAACTTGAATCCTGCGCATATTATGCAACAAAAGAATTAGAAATTCCATATATTATTGAGGGCAATGTCTTAAATACAACTGAAATCCTAAGAAATGTTGTAAAATTATATCAAAATGGAGAAAAAAAGGCAGACATTGCACATGCCGGACAGAATGCAGTAGCGAACGGTTTAGCCGAACTTGCCATTAGAGCGGCAGAAAAAAAGAATATTTCAGACATTGGTGCAACTGGAGGAGTATTCTACAACGAAGCCATTACAAATGCAGTTAAAAATCGTGTGGAAGAAAATGGATACAATTTCATACAACACTTAAACACTTGTGCGGGAGACGGATCTGTTTCTCTTGGACAAGCGATTGTTGCTAAAAAAATACAAAAATAGAAAAAATGGTTTAAATTAAATTAAACCATGTATAATGACCACAATACTATTTATCTATTATTTAAAGTTCTCTCGAGAATATATTCTGCTCTTTCTTTAAGATTACCATACAACCTTATTTGATTTTTCAATTCATCTATCGCTTCAAGCTGACCTGCATCTATTCTTTTTTCAATATCTAAAAGTTTAGACCATTCATCACCTGAAGGAAGCTGTAAGGTATTTAACATATCCTCCGAAAGGTTAACATCAAATGTATTTCTGTTAATTGTAATGTGGATATTAACCTCGTTTTGCAAATCATAATATTTACGCGGGCGACCTCTTAATATTTTTTTATAAGAAGAGTTCAAAATACCGATTTCTTCCATAGCACGTAAGTGCTCTATGATAGCTTTTTGACCAATGTCGAGTTCATTGGATATTTCACTAACAAACATAGGCTCTTCTCTTAAAAGGTTTATAATATCCCTTCTAGTCTTACAACCCATTACATCAAGAATATCTTCTTTATCAATATCTCCTAAATGGTCGTTGTAATTTCCTCTAATTTCTATGTGGCCATTAGAAGAATTGACATTTCTATGATTCCTATCATTTTTTCGAATGTCATTTGTATCTGTCATGATTATAAGTTATATTAGTACCATTATATAAAACATTATGTTTTTATTACAACATGTAAGAAAAATTTTATTTTAGATAAAATTAATTTATTTTAAAAAATGAACCTAAATATTAAAATTTAATACTATCAAAGTATTTAAAATATAAAATATGAAAAATAAGGTAATTTAACTAATTGTATAACTAATTAACATAATCTCCATTAGAATAACCTGCAGTTACAAAAACTCAAAATATCGAAACCTTTATATAACTTTTTGTTACTATAATAATGTAAGAGAAAGATAACTTTTTGTTACTTTAATATTTGGTTTAGAAAAACTTAAAGTAATAACTCTTATATGATGAACCATTTTCCTATATGTCCATAAATTCCCAAAACCGAATATTAAAGAACTTAAAGCGTGAATTCTCGTCTTAGAGTTATTACATAGTTTTTCCCAAATAACCTAAAAAAGGTGTCCATATGACTGACGAAAAAAAAAGCGAAACTGAAGTTGAAACTCAAGAGCCACAAGAGCCACAAGAGGAAGCTCCTGATGAGTTAGCTTTAAAAGATGAAGAAATCGCTAAACTCAAAGAAGATCTTGAAAAGCAAGAAGCTGAAACTCAGGAATATATTTCACTATCTCAAAGACTTCAAGCAGATTTCGAAAATTTCAAAAAAATAACCGATAGGCAAAACAAAGAAATAATCAAATTTGCAAATGAAAACATCATCAAAGAGTTTTTAGATTGTTATGAGGACTTCGGTAGGGCTTTAGAAGTTGAAAATGATGCAAATTTAAGAGAAGGAATAAAACTCACATACAATAAATTCAAAGATATTTTAATAAAAGAAGGGGTTGAAGAAATCCCTGCAAAAGGTGAAAAATTCGACTTAAACAAACATGAAGCATTAATGGTTCAGAAATCCGATGATGTTGAAAACGGATACATCATAGACGAATTAATGAAAGGCTATATGTATAAAGATAAAGTGCTCAAATACTCAAAAGTAATTGTGTGCAAAAAATAATATTATGTTTATTTAATTATTAATAAAAAAAACTGGTGATAATTATGTCTGACGCTAAAAAAGAAAAAATTATTGGAATCGATTTAGGTACAAGTAACTCAGCAGCATCTGTACTTGTAGGAGGAAAACCAACCACAATTCCTTCAGCCGAAGGAGCAAGTCAATATGGTAAATCTTTCCCAAGTTATGTTGCATTTACTGAAGACGGTCAAATGTTAGTGGGAGAACCTGCAAGAAGACAAGCAGTTACAAACCCTGAAAACACAATCAGTGCAATTAAAAGAAGTATGGGTACAGATCACAAAGTAACTGTAAACGGAAAACAATATTCCCCACAAGAAATTTCTGCATTTATCTTGCAAAAAATCAAAAAAGATGCTGAAACTTTCCTTGGAGAACCTATTGAAAAAGCTGTTATTACCGTACCTGCTTACTTTGACGACAACCAAAGGACTGCAACTAAAGATGCAGGAACTATTGCTGGTCTTGATGTAGTAAGACTTGTAAACGAACCAACCGCAGCAAGCCTTGCATACGGTCTTGACAAAGCAGATGAAGATGACATGAACATTATGGTTTACGATTTAGGTGGAGGTACCTTGGATGTAACCATCATGGAATTCGGTGGAGGAGTATTTGAAGTAAGATCCACCAGCGGAGATACCCAACTCGGTGGTACCGATATGGATAACGTATTAATCAAATACTTAGCTGATGAATTCAAATCACAAGAAGGTATCGATTTAATGGATAATGACCAAGCAGTGCAAAGATTAAGAGAAGCTGCTGAAAAAGCAAAAATTGAATTGTCCACTACCACAACTACTGAAGTAAACTTGCCATTCATTGCAATGGGAACTGACGGAACTCCTAAAAACTTAATCATGCCTTTAACAAGAGCAAAATTAGAAGAATTAGTTGATGGCATTGTAGAAAAATCAGGTAAACCAATGCAACAAGCATTAGATGATGCAAAAATGAGCAAATCAGATATCGATAAAATCATCTTAGTTGGTGGACCTACCAGAATGCCAATCGTACAAAAATTCGTTGAAAAATTCATAGGAAAACCTGTTGAACGTGGTATTGACCCAATGGAATGTGTATCAATGGGTGCAGCTATTCAAGGAGGAGTATTAGCTGGTGAAATTAAAGACATCGTTCTTTTAGATGTAACTCCATTATCATTAGGTATTGAAACCTTAGGTGGAGTATCAACTACTTTAATTGAAAGAAACACCACTATTCCTACTAAGAAAAGCCAAATATTCTCTACCGCTGCAGATAATCAGCCATCTGTAGACATTAACGTATTGCAAGGAGAAAGAAAAATGGCTGCAGACAATACTTCACTTGGACGTTTCCAACTTGTCGGTATTCCACCAGCACCAAGAGGTATTCCTCAAATTGAAGTAACATTCGATATTGATGCTAACGGTATTATTAATGTAACTGCTAAAGATAAAGGAACTGGTAAAGAACAAGCAATTACCATTACTTCTTCAACCAAATTATCAGATGAAGAAATCGAACAAAAAATCAAAGAAGCAGAAATGAATGCTGAAGCAGATGCAAAAAGACAAGAAGAAATCGAAATCAGAAACAATGCAGACTCATTAATTTACACTTCAGAAAAAACTTTAGATGAACTCAAAGATCAAGTATCTGAAGACGAAAAAACAAAAGTCGAAGGACTTGTAGCTGAATTAAGAGAACTTATAGCTGGCGATGATGTTGCTGCCATTAAAGAAAAGTCTGATGAACTATCCAATGTAGTTCAAGAAATTGGTGCAAAAATTTACCAACAAGCACAAGCTGAGGCTCAAGCACAACAACAAGCACAAGGCCAAGACCCAAATGCTGGTGCTCAAGACGACGACGATGACACAATTGATGCAGACTATGAAGTAAAAGACTAGATTAAATAATATAGTTTTATTACATTGTTAGGAATATATTAAAATCAGAATCAGAATCAAAAACTAACAATAGATAAAACTATTATTTTTTCTATCTATTTTATTTAAATTATTTTTTTAAGGTGAACAAATGGCAGACAAGCGAGATTATTATGAAGTTCTTGGAGTAGATAAAACTGCAGATGAAAAGACAATTAAAAAAGCTTATCGTAAATTGGCCAGAAAATACCATCCAGACGTTTGTGATGAAGAAGGCGCAGAAGAAAAATTTAAAGAGGTAAGTGAAGCATATGCTGTCTTGTCTGATGATGAAAAACGTCAAAGATATGATCAATACGGTCATGCAGGAATGGATGGATTTACTGCAGAAGATTTCTATCAAAATGTAAACTTTGAAGATATTTTCCAAGGTTTTGACATAGGAAACATTTTTGAAATGTTTGGTTTTGGCGGTGGAAACCGCAACCGTGGAAGAACTGGCCCTCAAAGAGGTTCAGACATTTATACTGAAGTTCCAATTTCTTTAGAAGAAGCATTCCAAGGATGTGAAAAAGAAATCAAAATCACTAGAAGTGAACTATGTCCAACATGTAAAGGAACAAAATCCAAACCAGGTGTTGAACCAAAAACATGCCCTACCTGCGGAGGCAGTGGTCAAATTAAAGAAGTTAGCAACACTTTCCTAGGACAAATGGTTAATGTCAGACCATGTAGAGAATGTGGAGGTAGTGGAAAAATCATTACTGACCCATGTGACGATTGTCATGGAAAAGGAAGCAAAAGAAAAACAAAAACCATCAAGATTGAAATTCCAGAAGGTGTTGATGAATGTAACCATTTAAGAGTCTCAGGTGAAGGAAACTGTGGTGAAGCAGCAGGTCTTGAAGGAGATTTAATCGTTACTGTCCACATAAAAGGACATAGGAAATTCACACGTGAAGGCGATCACATATACTTAGAACAACAAATTAGTTTCCCACAAGCAGCATTAGGGGATTTAATTAGCATTCCAACCATTGAAGGAAAAGAAGTTGAGTTTAAAATAACTCCTGGAACACAAAGTGGAACTGTATTTAAACTAAGAGGCCAAGGTATGAACTCAGTCAGACATAACGGTAGAGGAAACATGTACGTTACCGTAAATGTAGTAGTTCCTAAAAAATTAAACTCCCACCAGAAAAGAATACTCAAAGAATTTGCTGAAATTAGCGGAGACGAAATTAAACATGTTGAAAAAGGGCTCTTTGATAGAGTTAAAGATGCAATGAAATAAGTTAGCTATCTGCTAATTTATTTTATTTTTTTAAAAAACCAATTTACCAAACCATGCCATTTTATTAAAATAATGGTTAATGAAATTAATAGTTAACTAATTTTATTAAATTAAATTGAAAGGATAATTGATTATATTAAATACTAATTGTAAAAATAAAGTATCCAAACTATTAAATGTATATGATAATACTATTTTTTATAAATTTATAAAATAAAAAAAGATAGTGAGAATAAATCCCACTAATTAATTGTTATTTTTACAGATTTGCTTGTGGTAACGTATGTTTGATCCTCAAGTGTACTGATAGTAGCAGCATATTTGCCTTTCTTAGTTATTTTAAGGTTGAAAGTAACTTGACCTTTGGAATTGGTTTTACCAGTATAAGTAACACCATTTATTTTCATGGTGACTTTAAATCCAGTTCTAAGGTGTGCTTTACCATCAGCAGATGATCCTACAATAGTGCTTAATGTTACTGTGTACTTTTTGGTTTTTGCAGATGCTTTATATGTTTTTGCGCTTGCTTTGATTGTAATTGGTTTTTTCTCCAAGTTTACAGCCACAATTGCAAAAGCACTTGTGTATTCGTCGTCACCAGCAAATGAAAATGCTAAAGTGTATACTCCAGCCCTCACCATGTTCAAGTGATATGGAGCGAATGTACCATTTTCATTGGTTGTCCTGTTGTAAATCTTACTGTTTAAACCGAATTGTATGAAAGCACCGCTAATAGGATTACCATCAGCATCCAACAAGGTGGTTGCATAAGCAATACCTTCCTCACCAGCTTTCTTATCAACAGCATAACCATAAATAGTTATAGCATTATTGGTTATGTTAAATCTTGATTCAACCCTAACAACAGTAGGATTAAGATTAGCCAATGTAATAGTAGCATTGGAAGCTAATAAATAACTATCTTCAGCGAAAGACATGACAATTTTACCATTACCTGCAGGAATTATGAATTTACCTTCACTATCGGTTTTAACAGTTTTGTTTTCACCATCAAATGAGTAGGCAACTTCATCCAATGTAATAGGATTGCCATCAGCATCAGTTATAATACCTGTAATATTACCATCACCATTAACTTCAGTAACAGTTATTGAAGTAGCGGTTTTATTTTCAATTACAGGAGTGTTATTATAAACATTAGCATTAGCTGCATTATTTACACTTGCATCTCCAGCATATTTTTTACCCAATAGGTAGTTATCATGTACTGAAGCTGCAGTATCTTTAACATCAATTGCATAATAACCTGTAGTCAAAATAGTATTGTTTATGATTAGAGATTCACCTTTTACAACTTTAATACCGATGTTTTCAACACCAAAGCTTTCCCATACTGATAAATCCCCAATATTTGAACCAGTAGCTATAATAGTATTATCGTCAACAACCAAATAATCTCCTCTGTAGGCAATACCGGTAGTATAATTACCTTTTAACAAGAAATCATTCTCCATGATAATGCATTTGACATCACCTGAAGAGACACCGAATACATTATATGCTTCTGCACAAATCTCATTCTTAGCAAGAACAGTAGAAACATTTTGACCATTCATTCCAGAGTAAATAGCATAAGCAGATTCAACACCTACAACATCGATTAAATTATCAACAATTTCACCATCAGCAATACCTTCTACATCAATACCATTAGCATAATAATTATCAGATTCGACACTGATATTATTGCCAGAGATAACAAAGTCATTAGCATTCATTTGAAGGCCATAAATGTAAGTGTGACCTAAAGCAGTAATATTATTATGTGCAATCAATACAGTGTTGGAATCTTTAACACTAACAGCGTAAATAGTATCATAATAACCTACAACATCACTATAGGTAACATTTACACAGTTATTTTCGAAATCAACACCATTACAAGTTTCAATCACAATACCTTCAGAAATAGGGAAAGATACCCAAATACCAGAACCTGCCGGAATTTCAAACCAAGGCACATAAGAAGAAACTAAAGATAAATCAAATTCATTTCCAATGATTGATGGACCAGTAATGTTATATAAGTAAACCGCATTGTTAACACCAGTACCCTTAGTTTTACCATAGTATCTAACAACATTATCAGTCATGTTCAATCCAGCTAAGTTTTCAGCATAAACAGCATATGCATCAGCATCATCGTTAGCAACGACTAAGATAGTGTTATTGATTACTTCAGCTACACCATCAGTGGTTAATGAAACACCTTTACCTTGAGTAGCGATATTGTTATCTTCTATAGACACGTCACCTTTAATAACTTTAATACCTACAGATTCAACACCAAAGCCTTCCCAAACGGACAAATTACCTTGTTCAGAAGAATCTAAAGTTATGTTATTTCCAACAACAGTTAAGTTATCTCCCCTGTAAGCAATACCAGTAGTATAATTACCTAAAAGGACAATATCATTTAATAAAACATCAGCTTCAACATCACCTAAAGACATACCGAATACATTGTAAGCTTCAGCATGAATTACATTTTTAGAATATATATTGGAAACATTTTTACCGTTCATACCGGAGTAAATAGCATAAGCTGATTCAACACCAATAGTTTCGATTTCATTATTATAGATTACGCCATATCCAGGACCTTCAATATCTATACCATTAGCATAATAATTATCAGATTCTGTTTTAATTGTATTATTAACAATGACGAAGTGTTCTCCATTCATTTGAAGACCATAAATGTAAGTATGACCTAAAGCAGTAATATTATTGCCATAAACAACAGCATTATGTGAATCCTTAATACTGACTGCATAAATAGTATCATAAGCACCTACAACATCATTGTAAGTTACATCCACTACATTATTAGCAAATACAACACCATTATCTGATTCCAATACAATACCCTCGGAAATAGGGAAAGATACCCAATTACCGGAACTTGGTGGAATTTCAAACCAAGGCACATAAGAAGAAACTAAAGATAAATCAAATTCATTTCCAACAATTATGCTTACAGTAGCATTATTAACATAAAGTGCATTATTAATTCCACTACCTTGGGTAGCGCCCATATAACCAACAGTGTTGTTAATAACATTCAATGATTTTAAGTCTTTAGCATAAATAGCATATGCATCCGCATCTTCATGACCCGCAACACTAATATTATTTTCATATAAAGTAGCTGATCCTCCTGTTAAGGAAACACCTTTACCTTGAGTAATAATATTATTTTCTACTATAGTTGCATTACCATCAATAACTTTAATACCTACAGATTCAACACCAAATCCTTCCCAAAGGGACTCGTTACCTTGTTCGGATGAAATTAATAAAAGCACATTTGAAGAAACAGTTAAATTTGGAACTATAGAAGCAATACCAGTAGTATAATTACCTATAAGAAGTAACTTATTATCAACAATAACGCTTTCAACATCCCCTAAGGAGAATCCAAATACGTTATAAGCGCTAGCGAAAACAGTATTATTACTATAAATAGCACTGACATTAGCACCATTCATACCAGAATAAATAGCATAAGCAGAAGTATTTGCATCAACATAAAGCTTATTATCTACAACTGAACCAGTAGCAGGACCTTCAATATCAATACCATTAGCATAATAGTCGCCCGCAACAGTAATATTATTGGATTCAATAGTGAAGTTATCTCCAGAAATAATTATGCCATAAATGTAAGTAAAACCATTAGCAATAATATCATTTGCTGCAATTATCGCATTATCGGAATTTTTGAAATCAACAGCATAAATAGTATCATAAGCACCTACAACATCACCATAAGTAACATTTATACTATTACCTGCAAAAGTTACATTATTTGAATCTTCGACCACAATCCCTTCGGAAATAGGGAAAGATACCCAATTACCAGAACCTGCCGGAATTTCAAACCAAGGCACATAAGAAGACACTAACTCCAAATTAAATTTATTTAATACAATTAAAGAATTGGAAACATCATTAATATACACAGCATTATTTATACCAGTACCATTAATTGCACCTTGATAGTCAATATCGTTGCTGATGACATATAAATAAGGAAGGTCATCTGCATAAATAGCATAAGCATTTTTATTCTCATTTGCAACAACATTAATGAAATTGCCAGACAAATATCCTGAAGTTAAACTATTAGCTAAAGAAATACCTTTACCTGCAGTTGCAATAGTGTTATTAACTATAACAGCAGCACCGCCAAGCACTTTAATACCAACAGTTTCAACACCAAAACTTTCCCAAAAGGACAAATTACCTTGTTCAGAAGAATCTAAAAACAAGTTATTGTCTTTTGCATCAATATAATAACCTTTATAAGCGATACCTGTAGTATAGTTACCTATAAGGCCAATAGTATTGTTCTCAAGATGACTTTCAACATCACCTAAAGAGAATCCAAATACATTATAAGCACTAGCTTTGACGAGATTATCAGTATAATTAACACTGACTTCTGCACCATTCATACCTGAGTAGATGCCGTAAGCGGAACCAACACCAGTAATTTCAATATCATTACCTTTCACAACACCAGTAGCCGGACCATCAATATCAATACCATCAGCATACTCATTATCAGATTCAACAGCAATCTTATTGGAGTCAACAGTGAAGTTATTTCCAGAAATAAACATACCATAAATGTAAGAGTGACCTAAAGCAGTGATATTATTACCATAAATAGTAGTGTTATCGGAATTTTTAGCACTAACTGCATACAAAGTGTCATAATCTCCTGAAACATTTCCATAAGTTACATACACATCGTTTTCGATTAATCCGACTGCATTGGATGAATCGATTACAATACCTTCAGAAACCGGAAACTGCACCCAATTATATGAACCCGCAGGAATTTCAATCCAAGGCACACTAGCAGAAACTAAGGTCAAATTAAATTTATTATTCCCAATAACTGCAGTATCTGTATTGGAAAGAAGAACTGCATTGTTCATACCATTACCTGCAGTTGCGCCAACATAATTTACAGTATTACCTAAAAGATTTAGATAAGATGCAAGATCTGCTATAATGGCATATCCGTCTGAATCTGAAACAGCATTGAAATTAATTGTTGAATCTAAAATTTCAACAACAGATGCATTATAAACAGAAATAGCATAAGTACCATTATTTTGATTTATAGTTAAACCGGAAATAGCAACATTGCTAGATTTTACATCAATAGCAATATCATTTAAAATAGCATTATCACCATTTATTATGATTGGACGGTCTAATACTATTGTATTAACGCCAACATCAGAAATTTCTCCGCTGAAAGTTAACTTTTCAGCAGTGACATTTGATAACAATGCTCCAGTTTCATCAAAATAATTATTAAAATTCTCTTTTGTTACAACATCAGAAGTAACAGTTTCATCAGCACCTACTACCTGAGCATCATCAGAAATAGTAAGTGGCTCCCCACCTGTCATTCCATCAACAGCTAAATCAGAAGTATTATCAGCAGCAAATGCAGTACCAACTGATAACATTACTAAACAAAGCATAATCAATGAAATAAACAATGTTTTCGATTTAATAATTACACCTCTATTAAATATTAAATTAAAGTTTAAATAGCCTAAAATTTTAAAAAAATTATTAATAAATTGACTATGATAAATGATATGATTTAAAAATATTTAAATATTATTAAACTAAAATTGAAAAAAAAGTAAAATAAAGGTTAAAAATAACCTTATTTCTTAATTGTAATAGTATTTTTAACAGTACAACCATCATAAGTGGATGTGATTGTGTATTTTCCTACTTTTAAATTCTTAAGGGATAAAGTTGCCACCCCATTCTTATTGGTTGTGGCTGTGTACTTTTTACCGCTAAGTTTAAAAGTAACCTTCTTATTCTTTAAAACTTTACCATTTTTATTTACTACCTTAACAGTAAATTTAACGGTTTTAGCTTTTTTTACAGAAACATCTTTAGCTACCAAAGTAGGTTTGAATGTAATCTTATTTGAGGTTGTGTAGTCATTGAATGATGCCTGAATGGTATATGTTCCGGCTTTTAATGATACTGAATAAGATGCATATCCATTCTTATCTGTTTTAACGCTTTTTGTTTTACCATTAATTTTAAAAGTCACATATTTTCCAGCAACAGGTTTTCCGTTAATATCAACAGCACGGACCTTATAAGTTACTTTATTACCATAATATACTGAATAATCCTTACCTCCAGTAATCAATGGTTTTTTAGTTACTTTTAAAATTGAAGAAACACTTGCATCATTGTAGTTATCAACATCCTTAACTATAGCTGTTATCTCATGAGATCCATCTGCTAATGAGAGAGGAACAGCATAATTAATTTTGGCAACACCATCAGCACCAGTTTTAGCAGTACCAATTGGAGTTGCTCTTCCAGCAGAATTCAACCTATTAAATTGAACAGTAGCGCCTTTTATTGGGTTTCCAAGTTCATCCAAAACAGTTGCAACTATATCTCCAGAACTGCCTTGTTGAATAGAAACAACAGGCACATCAATTAAGATATTTCCTTTACTAATATCGATTCCAATATTGTATGTTGAAGCCTTATAACCTTCTTTTGATAATTTAGCATAAAATACATATTCAGAAGGAATATAAGATTCATCGAAACTGTATTCAATGCTTGCAATTCCGCCAGCCACTGTTGATTGGCCAATATAGAAATTGTCCACATCATAGAATTTTACAACTGCACCATCAAGGTCTTTATCAAATCTTAGGGTAAGGTTGCACACACCCAAATATGGAACTGCAATATCGTTTGCAATTGCAGTAGCGACGTACTTATAATTGTCTGCAATGACATTTTTTACAGAATCGGATACTGCTTTGTTTCCAATGCCATTTTCTGAAACCAAATAATTGTTAATGACTGTATTTTCACTAGCTTCATCATCGATTAATACTGCATAACCTATATTTGAAGTTATTTCGTTGTTTTCAACATAGTTATTGGTTGAATTAGAACAAAGATAAATTCCTGCATCACCAGATTTAATTGAATCTGAACTATGAACAGTCATTTTTTCATCAGTATTGTTAGCATTGATTTTGTTATCTGTAACTTTATTAAAATTACCATTTAAGAATAAAACTCCATACGCATCTTTAGCGTTAGCATTTACAATATTGCTGGAAACAACATTATAATTTGAGCCATATCCTTGAATTCCATAAACTGCTTGAGCATTCAAAGTCAAATTATTATTTTCAACTGTTGATTTGTGAGACATTTCAAAGTAAACACCATAAACTATGGCATTGGATTTGACATCAATAATATTGTCTTCAATGAATGTATCTTCTGATTCATCTCCAATGATAATTCCTTCAGCGCAATAGACTCCTTCAAGAGTAATTTTATTTGCATTGAATGAATTGTTTGTAGCACCTTGACCTTTAGGAGCAGAATGACCAGTATAATATCCTAAAACACCAACACCGTAAATAAAATTATCATTACCACTAACGAAAACATTATTATTTGAAACTGTGTTGTTATGACAATTGAAATATAAATCTATACCAACTAAAGAATTCTGGGAGGATTCATTTCCAATAGATGAATATGTGTCCTGTAAGTTAGAAGTGACATTTACATCATTGCCAGAAATTAAATTATTAGATGAGTATAATAATAAAATTCCATAAGTTTGATAAATTTCTGAGACAATGTGCAATCCGCTTGAGCCAGATTCACTACCATCTAAACAGTAGGTGGTACCATTGATTACAAGCTCATTACCATCCAAACAGTAAGATACCCCATTAATAGAAAGCTCATTACCATCAAGACAATAACTAGTACCGTCAATGACCACTTCTTCACCATCAAGACAATAACTAGTACCATTAACAATAATTACCTCCTTGTTAAGGACATATGAAGTACCATTAATAGAAAGCTCATTACCATCAAGACAATAACTAGTACCATCAATAACAAATTCATTACCATCCAAACAGTAAGTATTACCATCAATAACAAGCTCATTACCATCTAAACAATAAGATACCCCATTAATAGAAAGCTCATTACCATCCAAACAGTAAGTATTACCATCAATAACGAGTTCTTGACCATCAAGACAATAAGACCTACCATTGATGACTAATTCATTTCCATCAATGCATTTTTCAGGACTAAATTTGTAAGCATTGCCTGTACCAATAGTGTAAATAGTGTTATTGACAAAATTACATCTTTCAGAAGCATATGAGAGTAAAGTGAAAGTTAGATAATCTCCTTGTGAGGATAAATGATTGTTCCAAACATCAACATCACTTGATTCTAAAACATAAATAGCATAAGCGGCTTTAAGATCATTTACAGTAATGTTATTGTTCATTATTCTAACACCTGAAGCGTGGTTTACAAAAATACCCCAAGCATTCACTCTCTCTGCAAATTTATTAATAATGGTTAAATTTTCAATAAAAACATTCCCTGAAGTTACTTTAAATGTAGAGTTATAAAATATTGGGTTGTCCCCAGTGATTTTAACGCTTTTTGTAATGTATATTACTTCATTTGAAAAACTTCCACTAAAACTTAAAATATCCTTATCACTAACTTCAGAAGTCAAACCACCATTGCTGTTAATATAATCTCGAATATTGTCTGGAGTAATATAGTGTATTGTTCCTTTATAATTATAAGTTGGTTTTGAAGTATCAATAACCCCTGAAGGAGAGTTTATTAAACCTTTTCCAATGATTGTATTATTTGAAATAGATTCTTCTTCAGATGTGCCCATTTGAACTCCTGAAACATCTATTGCATACTTATTTTTAGTAGAAATTACATTATTAATAACTGTTACATTTTTAGGCATGCTTACTGAACTAAGTTGTTCAACTAGTATACCGACACCAGAACTTGAAGTGATGATATTACCATCAATTAACAAACCGGAACCATCATCTTTTTCATATATACCAGATCCTAATTCAGTATAGACCACATTACTTCTGATGATGACATTAGAACCTGCTGCCACAATACCTCTACCTTTTAGTGTAATATTAACCCAATTATCTTCAACAATTGAATTATCAATAGCTGAAATTCCTGCACCGGTTGAAATTACTTTAGCGCCAATGATAGTATTATTAGTTACAATTGAACTATAGGAAGCAACAATTCCATATTCACCACCGCTTTCAACCCCTGGATGGTTAAAATCTGCTCCAGTAAGATTAATAATTAAATTTTCAGTTATAACATTTCCACTTCCTTCTGCTGTGGAAATACCCCTATATCCACCAATAATGGTATTCTGTTTAATCACATTACTTTTTCCCATTACCTGAATACCATAAGCCCATGAAGTAGGCAACACATTATAGTGGACAGTATTATTGAAAATTATATTATAATTAGACACCCCTCCCTTAAGAGGACCGCCAGAATAACTTGACAAATAAATTCCGTTAGCATCATCGGCTTCAACATGGTTATTTGCAATATAATTATTGTGAGAACCGCTTAAAAGTAATGGTGGAGTGGATCTTGTAAAGCTACCATGCCCATAAGTGATACCATAGGCCTTTAGATAATTATCTGTTACATTATTAAAATTAGCTCCATTAGCCAAGCAAATACAATATGAAGACTTTCCAGTGTTCACAATATTACAATTTTTAATTGTACAGTTATTTGCACCATTTAAAAATATACCGTAAGTTTCAGCGTTTGTATTTGCAATATTCAGATTAGATATTGAACTTCCAGATGCTCCGCTCAATAAGGTTATCATTGAGTTTTCCAGTTTATTTGTGGAAGTTCCAACAATATTGACTCTTTTCTCAAAAACAAAAGTTTTATCTGAGAAACTTCCATCCAATAGAATTGTATCTCCTTCTTCAACCTGTGAAGATACTAATTTTCCATTTGCTGAACTAAAATATTGATTGTAATTATCTTTCGTGATTGTGTATGAAGAAGAAGTAAGATTATCACTAGCAACATCTTCTACGCCATAACCAATATTTTCATTCAAGGATACATCCAATGTATCCAAAATAGCTTCATTACTACCCAAATCAGTCGCATTTCCACTATCTACAGCACTAACTGCGCCAATGGAAATAAATAATAGCAATAAAACTAAAAAAATATTAATTTTTTTAATCATTATTATACCTCATCATATTAATTTTATAATTTCGAATGAAAATTTAATTAAAACAAACTTTAAAAATTTTCTATTATATTATTAATTTTGATAAAATACAATATTTAAAAATTTCTAAAAAAATAAAAAAAGTTGATGATTAATTAATAATCATCATCGTCATCATTATTATTTCTTACATATCCAACTAAGAATATTGCAATTAATATAAGGACTGCAACAATTACAAAAATTGGCATGCTAGATTCAGATGCGCTTGCAGATTTGGATGCTGAGCTTTCAGAAATTTCATAAGCTTGACCACCACTATCACCTGCATCTCCTGAAGAACCATCCTGAGAACCTTGTGCATCAGAGCTAGATTTAGCGTCAGCACCTTGTGAAGGGTCAGCACCAAATGCTGTTTTACCTCCAGAATTGGATCCTTCAGATTTTTCTTGAGAAGTGTTGTTAGCTAATGAATCCGCATTTTGTTTACCATTGTTTGCATCACCAGATTGGCCTTGACTTGAGTCTTGATCTGCTTGATATAACGGATCAGTGTTTGTTGCTTGAGCAAGAATTTCAGCAAATTGTTGTTTTTGAGCGGGAGTTAAAGAACTCAATTGAATAATTTCTGAATTCCATGCAAGATTTTTACAAGTGTGGTGACAACAAGCAACACCATAATCAATGACACTTTGCATATAAGAATCAACTAATTGTTGAACAGTGCTTGAATCGCCTTCCCATATTCCTTGCTGAGCCATATAAATCATCCATGCAGTAGAAGATTGTGAACCTGCAGCCAATTGAGAATTAGTAACACCAGAATTAATTGTAAGAACAGTACTTGCTAACTGCTCACCTAATTCTTTATTTAACTGTTCTCCACCCAATACAGTACTTGCATAGAAGTTTTGGAACCTAGAAGCATATGCATTCATACCAGCAGGAGTATTTACTAAAGCATTGTAATATTGTGGGTTTGTAAGGATATTACGAATTTCAAAATCGATTTCCCCTTGATAAGTTCTGGAAACATAATTATTTTTATTCCTAATATCAAAGAATGCAGTATCAGGTTTTTCTTTTCCGGATTGATTTTTTAATACATTTGCAGCATTATATAAACCACCGAACCAGTCATAATAATCATCGGAGTCAAATAATCTCCAACTACTATCAAAGTTTTGAGTAATCACATCAACACTTTCAAGTAAGTATTTATAATTCTCTTTTTGATTACTAATGACAATGTTTCCTTTTTCATCAAGAGTCCATGAATATGAAACTTTACTTAGATAAATATCCATTGCATATTCATTTACAGATGAAATATCCCAGTCTGCAGTGTTTGGAATAAGATTTGACATACCAGTTCCTTCCAATACATTACCTGGAAGACCAAATAATCTATCTAAAGTAGGATTTTCAGCATAATGTTTTTTAACATAATTATTAGATGCGTCCTCACCGGTTGCATTCAAAGCCAAATTGACTGAAGTTAACATCCAAGTAATCCAATCCTTATTATTTGTAACCATACTTGCAAATACGTCAATTCTAGGCCTATTTACGACAGAACCATTATGCAATTCCACTGTCAATTCATCAATAGGAATCTGTTCAACACCAAGAACTTTTCCATTGTCAGCCCATACTGGTTTACAACCTAAAAGATACATAAACTCAGCAACACCGATTCCTTCAGTTCTAGATATCTCAGTACCCCATAAAATTAATGAAGTCAATTCAGGCCATTTACCATGTTGGTCATAGTAATCTGCTAAAAGCATGTTGACAATTTTTACGGCGGATTCATACGCAGCAGGAGATGGCATTCTTGTAGGGTCAGAAGCATAACCATCATATCCAGTTGGAATTGAATCACCATAAGAAGGATCTGCAAACAATCCTGATTTTACATAACGTCCACTTAATGCTAGTAAAATAGAATTCCATTCATTATTTTTTTGAATATTGGAAATAACCTCTTCACAATATAATGTTGAATTATATAAATCAGAACCTTTTTTAATGCCGAATTCTTTATTTAATTCTTCTGCAGAAGAACCATTTACAAGACTATTAGAATAATTCTTTAAGAAGGCTTTAATAGCTTCAACTTCTTTAGAGTATTTGAAATTTCCTTGCAAATCATTATAGAAACTTAAGCCAGTCAAATTTGGATATAAAAATTCGACTAATTGATTATAGATTTTAGTCTGTGAAGTAACAATAGTAACTACTTCTTCTGCTAATTCATAACCAGTCAATATTTTTCCTAACGTGTGAAGACCATAAGTATTAAAATCGTCTTCCATAGAATCCAAATAATGATGTAAATCATCTAACCAAGTTTCAAATGATTCGCCTTTAGTTAAATTCTTAAAACCTAAACTAGGAGCTAAATTTAAAATCATGCCTTTATATGCTTCAGCATTAGAAGTTACATTAAGACTTAATTGTTCCTTATAGTAATTGATATAATTTTTTAATGTAGTATAATTACCATATAACTCAGATGAAACCATAGCTGGAGTCATGTGAGTAAGTAATAATGCAGAACTTCTATCTCTTGCAACCATTGCTTCACCAGGGTTTGATACAATATATGGATAAACTGTTGGAATTAAAGTCAATTCAAATGTCCAGTCTCCAGGGAATGCACCAAGATTAATACCTGGCAACCATTCTAACGTACCGTGAGTTCCCATACTAACAATTGCATTAATGTTAGCTGTTTTTTCCATCCATTTGTAAAATGCAACATACTGCTGATGAGGAGGAATAACCAAACTGTGATAATCCTTAACTTCCTCCCAACCTCTACTTGGTTGGAAAGTAATAAATACATTACCAAACCATACACCAGGAATTACAATATATTTTTCCTTATATACCATTGCAGGACCTAAATTATCTCCCCAATAGTTTATAAGCTCATTATATAACTCATCCCTAATATCAGAAGTTAAATTCTCAAAATCTTCAAGGGATATCAACTGATGATGTTCCATTAAATAGTCCCAGTTTTCTTCAACATACATTTCAAGCAACCCAGAAGCCCATGAACCCTTATTGTTCATATTAAATATAATCTGAGTCAAATTATACAATGAAATGAATTGGGTTAAAGTATCGTTAATGAGATAACTGTCAGCTGATTTAATAATCCATTCATAAGTGTGATTGTAGTAATCTAAATATTCCACATCTCCACCGATGTCATATCCTTGATAATATAATTCTACAAGCAAATCAAAAGTACTGCTGAACACATCCAAATAAGAAGCACCAATTTCAGCTTTACCAGGCGGGTAATTATATAACATCACGGATATTTTTTTATCAGAATTATTTAAATCATGTAAATCTGCCCATTTACAATTTAATTTGACCATCTTGTCAACACCCTCTTGAATAACATGAGATCTACCTAGACTATCAACCCAAGAAAGAGCGACTTGGCCAAAAACACCTTCAAAACTAGGATAAGTAACCATATATGTCCATTCAACTTGAAGACCTAACTCACTTTTATAACTGTATTCTGAGATTTCAACAATTCCTTTTAATACATGCAAGTCAATATCAGTTAAATCGGGTTCTGCAGTACCATTGGCATAATCTAAAGACCAACTGCACAATGAATTAATAGCAGATATTCCAACAGTAGAAATTGAGTTGATTTTATTTAGAATTGAAGACATAGGGGGTTGAGTTCCGGTTTTAAATACATTAAAAGCAGGACGGCCTTGAGCCTCATAACCCCTGATTAATGCATCGGTTACTTCTTCGCCACCATAATAGGATGCAATAACTATGAATGATTTATTGGGATTGAATTTAGCAATATAATCCTTTTCAAATTTTTTGAATAATACAGTCGGATCTGAAACATTAGTTAACCATGCAACATAATTCTCGGTCATCCAGTTCAAACTACCGTCAGCATTATGAGTATAACCCGGATTTTCACGAATCCACTGATTAATCAATTTTCCTTCAGGCACCAATGTATAAATACCTAAATCTGGGTGATAAAAACCACATTCAGGAGACATTAAAGGAGCATTATTCTCATCAAGAGTAGGATCAATATATCCAGACGGATTAATCAAATAGAAAACATAATCCAAATAATTTTTCATGTTACTTTGCAAGATATCAGATTCTTCAATGTCACGAGCCTGGAAATAAGAACCAATGTAGGTGTTTTCAATAGTATCGTATGTATTGTTACCAGCAGAAGCACCAACGACATGCAAACCAGTGTTATTTAATATTTGTTGTGAAAAAACACTGAAAGTATATGCAACCTTATAGTTTGCATTAGCAGGTGATTTTGCTAAAAGTTCCTTAAGATACTGTCCTGTAAGTACACTATACGCAGATTCTGAAAACATGTCTATATGAATAAAGTTAGCATATTTAACTAACCATGCTCTCGATTTATCAAAATCTGTAGTACTAATGTAAGCTACTCTCCTAGACATGTTCATTAACACATCTACCTTCTCATTGTGAGAGTTATAATCCACCAATAATAATATATCCGGAACAAACATGACATTATTAATTTCAACTGTTCCGCTGTTTTTAGTAAAATCAATGCCCTCCAATTTAATAGGATTGTATGTAGAATAACTAATTTCCACAGTAAAGTTATCAGAGCCCAAATTTGTAATTACAACATTTCCTTTAGCATCAGTCGTAAATGTTGAAATTAACTTTTCATTTGACCCGTAGATTTTAACTGTGGCCCCAGGCAAATTAAAACCGTCTTCACTCCAGGTTCTGCTAGTTTCATTATAAGAATCAGTAACATGAACACTAATCATATTGTTTGTTGCTGTCAATAATTCCCCATCTGATTGGGAGGATAAATCTCCTTGAACATTAATACCACTCGTGTTTAAATTTAAATCATTAGAAACGCCCAATGTATCAGATACTGTTTCATTATCTCCTGCGAATACAGAGTTTGCAGAAAATAGAAGCAATATAGACATAATTAATGCAAAAACTACTAATTTTTTGTTAAATTTTACCGTATTTTCACCTCCTTTTAAGTTATTTATAATAAAATATAGCAATAATCCTCACTACATTTATAAATTTGGTTTGAAAACATATAAAATTTACTAAACTAAATTAAAACTATAATTATGTCAAATTAATTAAACACTAAAAAGATACATTTAAATACTAATATTGAGTAAATAAAGTGTGCTATTATATTAGAGGTGATAATATGCGCAAGAGTATTATTGGTATAATAATTTTGTCTATAATCTTAGCTGGAATGATTATCCCTATAGGATTTTCAGGCCAAACAAATCCTGTGGTAATTACCTATGGTGAAACCACATATGGAAATCCAACTTATAAAAATACTGTTGACACATTTTTCAAAAATCAAGCCAATATTGATTTAGCAACTGCAGACGTGAAAGTAATCAACGCCGCTGAAGTAAATAAAGTTTCAAGTTCAATAACTGGAAAAACCTACGGTTCAAACCAAATTTATTCATCAGCCCTCGTTGATTTGAATGATAACGACAATCTTGAAGTCACTGTGGATAAATCAATGATTACTACAATTACTGGAGACATGTATATATCTGCATTGAAATCAGTCGGAATTACAAGCGGACATGTTTATGTAACAAGCCCAGTGAAAGCAACTGGCGAATCTGCTTTAACTGGAATAATGAACTCCTATGAAGAAGCAACAAATGTTGAAATTCCGGAAACTGTAAAAGATGCGGCAAATACTGAAATCTTCACAGAAGCAGAAATTGTTGAAAAATCAAATGTTAGTGCAGAAGTATTATCTAAATTGGTTGATGATGTAAAAGAAACAGTGAAAGCGGAAAACATTACAGATCACCAGACTATTGTAAATATAATCACTAATTATACTATTGTTAACAATATTAACATTTCAAGTAGTGATATTGAAAAACTCGCTGACAGTATTGAACAACTACAGAATATTCAAGGAGACATAAATTCCTATGAATCAGAAGTGTCAAGTGTTTTAAATAGTACTGACAGTGGTTCTGGATTTTTAGATGGACTATTCAACTAATAGTCCACATATTCATTTTTTTAACTCAACTTATTTTTTAAATGTTTTATTTTATTAATTAACAAAGCACTTATTTTTTAAAATTTATTGTTAAACTTCAAAGCAAATATCATCTATTTCGGATTATCGCTCCCAAAAGTTAATTAACATTGCCTTAAAAAATATCATTAATGAAATGGAAAATCGGCAATGTTAAAATAGACAACCCAGTGGTTTTAGCCCCAATGGCAGGCATATGTGATTCAGCTTATAGAAGGATAGCCAAATCAATGGGTTGTGGGCTTATTGAAACCGAAATGGTTTCGGCAAAATCAATTGTATATGACAACAACAAAGCTAAGGAAATGTTATATATGACTGACGAGGAAAGGCCCATTTCACAGCAGATATTCGGAGCAGATGCAGAATCTTTTAAAATCGCATCAAAGTACATTTCAGAAAATATGAAACCGGATATCATTGACATTAATATGGGATGTCCAGTTACTAAAGTAGCCATAAAAAGCAAATCTGGAAGCGCCCTTCTAAAAGACCCTGAAAAAATAGAAGACATTGTAAAAACTGTTGTAAACAATGTTCCCCAACCGGTTACAGTTAAAATAAGAAGTGGTTGGGATAGAAAAACAATTAATGCCGTCGAGGTTTCCAAAATTATTGAAGATTCCGGAGCATCAGCAATTACTGTTCACCCTCGCACTAGAGAAGACAGATATGATGTTCCTGCAGATTGGTCATTAATCCGCGAAGTTAAAGAAAATGTTTCCATACCAGTAATTGGGAATGGAGATATATGGACCTGTTATGATGCTAAAATGATGATTGATGAAACGGGTTGTGATGCTATAATGATTGGAAGAGCAGTCAGGGGAAATCCATGGCTTATTAAACAGTGCATTGAATATTTGGATAAAGGAATCGAACCTCAAAAAGTGACAATTGAAGATAAAATAGCTATGATAAAAAAGCACATGGAACTACTCAGCGAAATAAAAACTGAAAAAATAGCTTTGCATAAAATGAGGACCCAAACTGCATATTATTTAAAAAACTCATATAGGAGTGTTGAAATAAAACCTAAATTGTTTAAAGTCAATACCAAAGAAGAATTATTTGATTTGCTTGAAGAGTATAGAAAATCAATAGAACGCTAATTGATCTCATTTTTGTAACTTAAATGAATTCCAATATGTCCAATTCCTAAAATAACTGTTGCTACTATCAAAAACACATTTTCTCCATAAATACCTAAAAACAGGACCCCCAAGACTGGGAGAGTTGCGCCCGCAACAGGAATGCTCAAAAAGCTAGAATACATATCAGCCATTGTTCTAGAGCCCTTAAAATAGTTAATCCAATACAATTCATATAAAATCATGAAGAGGAATGCTAAAATTAATATTATCAACCATGGAGATTCAATATTAACGTTAAATTCATTGAAAAACAATGAAAAACAGACAACCAGAACCTGACCTATCCTTTCAAGAACTGTTAATATTTTACTTTCATTAATCACGTATTTATCATAATCCCTAGGCATGTTTTTTGTCCATAGAATATTTGGAACAAACAACATTATTAAAAATATCAAACCGATGAATGAAAATCCAAAATTCATTTTTTCACCAGAATACTATAATTAATATTTATAACAAACTATTAGATAAGGGGTTACATTATGACTAAAATATACTTATCAAAATCCAGCTATTGTAAATGCGTGCAATGTGAAAAGATTCATTGGTTAAATAAATATAAACCTGATAGTTCAGCAGTTGAGAACAATGAGTCCACTTTTGAAAAGGGCAGACAAGTTGGTGAACTTGCAAAAGGATTGTTTGGAGATTATGAAGATATCCCATTTGATAAAGATTTTAGTCTAAGGCTGGAAAAAACAGACAAATTACTGGAAGATAAACCAAATATCATTACCGAAGCATCATTTAGCTACGACAACAATTTCTGCAGCATAGACATCCTGAAAAATGATTTGGATGGTGTAGAAATTTATGAAGTAAAGAGTTCCACAAAAATCAAAGACATATACTTGGACGATGTTGCATACCAGTACTATGTCTTATCAAATCTCGGTTTAAATGTAAAAAAAGCATGCATTGTTTATATAAACAACGAATACATAAGGGATAAGGAATTGGACGTGACCCAATTATTCAATATAGAGGATATTACTAGCATAGTTAATGAAAAGCAAGAGGAAATCCACAACAATATCGATTTTATAAATGATTTTATGCAAAATCACGGCGAAGATGATGAACCAGACAAACAAATAGGACAACACTGTTTTGATCCATATTCCTGCAGTTTCTGGCAGTATTGTACAAGAGATTTGCCAAAACCTAATGTTTTTGACATAAGTGGCATGTACACTCGTAAAAAATTTGAAAAATATTATGAAGGCAAAATTTCATTTGAAGACTTGGAAAATGAAAATATCAACCCAAAATACCTAGAACAGATTGATTTTGAACTAAACAATAGAGAGGCAAAAATAGAAAAACAAGCGATAAAAAATGTGCTGGATTCACTTAACTATCCATTATACTTCATTGATTATGAAACTTGCCAATACGCAATACCCGAATTCGAAAAAACAAAAGCATACCAACAAATCCCTTTCCAATACTCATTGCATATTATTAAAGAGGAGGGAGCTCCCCTAGAACATAAAGAATTCCTGGCAGAAGCAGAGGATGAAAATATAATTAGAAACTTTGCAGAGAGCATGATTAAAGATATGCCTGAAGAGGGTAGTGTTATTGTCTATAATAAATCATTTGAAGCCAGCAGAAATAAGGAAATTGGAGAAATGTATCCTGACTTAAAGCCCGAAATGGAAAGGATTAACAACAACATGGTTGACTTGATGATACCATTTAGAAATAGAAATTACTATACAAAAGAAATGAAAGGCTCCTATTCAATAAAGTATGTTTTACCCGCATTATATCCGGATGACCCGGAACTAGATTACAGTGAATTATCATTAATACATAGAGGTGATGAGGCATCACAAGCATTTTTAAGTTTAAAGGATAAACCTTTAGAAGAACAAGAAAGAATAAGGGAAGGTTTACTTGAATATTGTAAACTTGACACATATGCCATGGTAAAAATATGGGAAAAATTCAAAGAAATAATTAAATAAGAAAATAATTAATATTCCCGGCATGATAATAGCAAGTCACCAAAATATGGCAGATTACTCAGATTACTTAAAAATGGTTAAATTCACTACCAAAGTATTTATATACTTTTTTAAGTTCTTCAGGAATATTTAACTTTTGAGTGCATAATGGTAGACACTCTTTACACTCAACGCAGTTATCCGGTCTTGAATCCCTATCAATTGATGAGAAATACTGCAAAGCGCTGGCTTTAGGGTCGTTCATCATTTGAGCAATATTATATTCATTGAAACAATTAACGATATCTACACCATTAGGACAAGGCATGCAATAACCACATTTTGTACATTCGTTCCCCACGGAAGAAGCACGATATTGCCTTGAAACTTCTTTTATGATATCTTGATCATATTCACTGATAATATCCTCAGTTGAAGCGTATTTGACATTTTCTTTTACTTGTTCAAAGCTACTCATACCACTTAAAACACAATCAACATCATCACGATTCCATAAGTACTGTAATGCCCATTCAACTGGAGTTCTTTTAACTTCAGATATTTCCCACCATACTTTAACTTCATTAGGAACATGATTAATAAGCCTACCACCACGCAATGGTTCCATAATCATAGTTCCAATATCCTTCTGTTTTAAATAGTTAATGCCAGATGCTCCTGATTGGTAGTATTCATCTATGTAATTCATTTGAGTTAAGGCAACACCACACTTAGGATATTCATCCAAAATTTTAATTAAAGTATCCAATTCAGTGTGTGCTGAAAATCCTACATGTTTAACTTTTCCAGAACTTAAACAATCATCTAAAAAGTCCAACACATCCAAATCATTAAGTCTATTCCAGGTAGAAGCAGTTAAAGAATGCAACATGTAAATATCAACATAATCTGTTTGCAGTTTTTCAAGTTGTTCGTTTAAGTAGATTTCAAAATCAGTTTTTTCTCTAATATACCATGAAGGAGCCTTTGTTTGAAGGATTATTTCATCTCTTAAGTTATTTTCTTTTAAGAAATTTCCTAAAAATATTTCACCTTTCCCACTACCAGATATGGTTTCATTATGATACATATACGCCGTGTCAAATATATTAATTCCATTTTCAATTGCATATTCAAACATTTTATTTGCTTCTACTTCGTCAATATTCTCATTAGAATTAATTGTTGGAAGCCTCATAGTTCCAAAACCTAATCTTGAAACTTTTAATCCAGTTTTTCCTAGTGTATTATATATCATAGCATCCCATCAAACAGTTAAAGAGCATTAAAAAATAAAATTAAGTTATTTTTAATATCATCAAACTCTTTAAATAAGTAATCCACACCCCATTTTTTGTATCTTTAGTTATCAATATGTAATGCAACATATTAATATTATTCTATAATATTCATAATAAATTCTACAAATACAAAAGACACATTAATTGAAATTAATCGTCAAATTAGTTGAAATAAAAAAATAATTAATATCTATGGCCTATTAAGAGAAATCCACCAAAATATGGTGAGTTACCTAAACAACCCAAATTTAAGACAATATGATGAGTTTTAAAACGAATATATCTCCGAATCATAATTTGGAACAAAAATAGAAAAACACCATTTTGAAAATCGGCGAAGTTTTTGAAAGTGGCCATTATGAATTTATTAATTTTTCATAGCCATTGCCACCATATAATAATAAATACTATAGTTGATAAAATCAATAGCTACTTTTTTTCTTTTAATTTAATGCAATGACATTAACATTAACAGGCCCCATATTGGAAATCAAATCTGATTTTAAACTGCAATATATATGCAAAAGTTTCAGAAAGTTAGTTTTGAATAGCTATGATTTAACTGATTTTACGAACTATTGGATTCCAAATCTTTTATATCACAATAAACTGATCCAATACCAAGATATTGAGTTGCAAACACGAAAAATGATAAAATCATGTCTATTATAGAATCTAGGAATGTATGTGATAGGTTAAGACAAATTAGTTCTGTTAAAATTACTATGGTCAGAAGAATAATGGTATAGTCTTTTGCGTATTTTTTCCACCCGATAACATCAATGCTTCTTTTAATGGATAATAAATTAAATGCCTCCAAAATACTGCCAGTGTCCGCTAATTTGGCTAATGCAATCTCCATGAAAAAGGCAGTCACATAAAATAAAATAGATCCCAAAATAACAAATAATACAGTTTTTACAGGGTCATGGCTGAAAAACATGTTAATAGTTTCTCTCCAAGATAACAACATATGTTCTAAATCAAAAGGTGGAAACCCCAATGAAGAACATGTACCCGTCAGTATAAATGTTTGAACAGATATATAAACTGCCATGACTATGTTTGCTTTAATTCCTAAAACTGTAATATCCTTGATTTTAATTTTAGGTAATCCTTTACCATGATTTATCCTACTTCGAGTAATTAACATCCCATAACCTGTTAACGAAACGAAAACTATAATTTGAATTATAATCAATTGATAATTGTCCCCATTGAATAGAACATAATTTTGAATCAAAGAGGAGACAAAAAACAATGCTAAAATGAATAGGAGATAACTTTTATTGTAACTGCAATAATCCCATACTTTTTTCATGATAACGTGCGGCATAACCCTCTCCTCAATTACTATTATATTCCTAAAAAAATTTAAATATTTTGGATTTTTAACAAAACAGAAAATACATTTGCTTGCATTATTATAGTTAAATGTTAAAAAGCCAAATCTTTTCTTTTTTTATTAATATCAATATTTTAAAATAGAAAAAAATATTTAAGTATCACTAGAACACAATACTTTAATATTTTTACGCAAATAAAAAAGAATCAATATTCCTGAAATAGTTGAAATAATGAAGGTTATTGAATTTAAAGGATTAGCTAAAATAATTACTCCAACATTATATAAATCAGTGCAAATTGTACCTGTAGCATTATTTATTATATGAATAATAATCGGAATTGTAATATTATTAGTTTTTAGATAAACAACACACATACATAAACCAAATAAAAAACTAGGTATTAATCTACCAAATCCATGGAATAAAGAAAACAACACAGAAGATATGATAATGGCATAAATAAAATTAACCCTATTATTTAGCACATTTAAGATAACCCCTCTAAACATTAATTCTTCAATAATTGGTACAATTATAACAGAAGAAATGACAACATATATAAAACTTAACAGATTAGGACTTGGTTCAAATAAATTATTACTAATCTCCGGAGCGAAAAATGAAAAGAATGACAAAACAAAAAATCCAAAAAAGAAATTAATTATGAACAAATACAATATTTCTTTCCAATTGTCTCCTGCGGAAGTTAAACTGGATTTGAAATTATTAGTCTTTCTTAAAGCATAAACAAAAAATATTAAAATGAAAAATTGGGCTAATAATTCTGCCGGCACATTAATATTCAAAATAGGGAGAATCTCCGAAAAAATTAATCCAAAAACAAAAGATATAACTATCCCAATAACAAGTTCCCAAATTTTAATTGATTTTAGTCTTAAATCAAAATCTTTAATGTTAAAATCCATTATACAACCTCAAATAAACTTGATATAATATTATAAATAGTTATAGCAAGATTGAATAAATAGACATTCTTAAGAAAATAATTAATATTCATGGCCTGTTAAGAGTAACCCACCTTCTGTTTAACAGCATTCATCTTAGCGTGCTACCTTGCCTCATACAGGTTGTCATCGGCACCTTTGCTCTTGCATCCTATGGAATGGCCGTTTCACCGCTTCTTTTAATGTCCTCAATTAAATATCATCGTCAACCATTAAAAGCCGTGTCGTTTCTGCTCCAGAGTCATACTTCTCAGTATACGTTTTTCAACGCCATAGTTCTGTACTGATGGGCGGAGTTTCCTTAGTTGAAAATCAACCAGTAGCTGTCTTTAACTTGCCAAAAAATATTAATTAAAAGTAGCAGGGCCTAGATTTGAACTAGGGATCTCGGGGTTATGAGCCCCGCGGGATCACCAGACTACCCCACCCTGCTATACGACAATAAAAATAGTTTACAAGTATTACTAATTATATTTATATAAATATATAAACTTTACTATAAAATAAAAAAAAGTATAGAAAATAAATTATTTATTTTCTAATGATTCTATTCTTTTATCTAATTCCTCTAATTTTTCTTCAGTTACTTTTTGGAATTCTTCAGATGATTTCTTGAATTCATTGAAACTTTTATCTAAACTATCAACATTTGCAGAAGTTTCTGAAAATTTAGATTCAAGATTTTCCAAATCGTTTGTAGTAGCTAAAGACCAACTTTTAATTAACTCATCACTTTTTTCATCTAAAAAAGCGTCAATTTTGTGAGAAAATGCATCAGTATTAAGTGCAGACATGTCAATGTCACTTAATCTTACTTTAATTCTTTTACCCATCGATTCAGACTCTCCTTTTTCAGACGAAGCCCCATCTTTAGATAAATCATAGTTAGAACCATTGTTTCTACCTAAAATTTCATTCATATGAGCATCAGCACTGGTTGGCACATAACTACGCAATTTATTAACAGTTGATGGGCTGTTTAATAAATAATAATAAATCAATATTACAATTGCTACAATTAAAATTATAACAGCAACTACTTCCATAGCATCCATTTTACCACCTATTTACTCATTTTTCTAAGTTTTGCTTCTTTTTCTTCGATTTCTTTGAGCATTTTTTCTAATTTTCTTTGTTCGGTTTCAGCTTCAAGTCTTGCTAATCTTTCATTAATCTCTGAGTGAAGGTAACCAACATTGCTTCTAACCTCAGTTGTGGATTGCCTGATAGCTGAAAGACTGTCTTGTTGCTCTTGTGGTAATGGAATAGGATTATCCATTAATCTTTTAGATTCAATGTCTTTTTCCACCATGGACATTTTTTTAAGTTCAATTTCTTTTTCAAGCATTAAAATTGAATTTCTAGATTGTGCAACTCTTCTCCATTGGAAAACAATGATAATCAATACAAAAGCGACAATAACCAAAATGATTAAATAAAACATTTGGTCAGGTATTGTAGGAATATCCATCTTTTAACCTCCAAATAATATATACAGTATAATAATATAAAATATTATATAAACTTTATCAATTATATAATTAATTATTTAATAGAGAAGGTAATACTATATGATGGAATCTTATATAAAAGCTGGGAAAATTGTTTCCGACATCCGTAGTGAAGCTTCAAAAATGATTAAGGATGGAGCTTTAGTTTTAGACTTAGTGAATTATGTAGAAAGCGAAATTTTAAAAAGCGGTGCCGAAATTGCATTTCCATGTAACGTATCAATAAACGAAATTGCAGCACATTATACCTCCCCTGCAGGAGATGAAACAAAATTTAAAGCAGGAGACATGGTAAAATTGGATCTAGGTGCAATGGTTGATGGATATATCGCTGATTCTGCAGTTACAATAATTGCTAGTGGGAATATAGATGAAAACTATACCCAAGATGAAATTAACCTACATGAAGAAATTGTTGAAGCATCAGCAGCAGGCCTTGAAGCGGCAATTGCAACAGCAAGGGCCGGTGTGGAAGTGTCAAAAATAGGCGCTGCAGTTCACGAAGCAATTTCAGAATACAATTTAAATCCTATATTCAATTTAACCGGACATAGTTTAGAACAAAATAACCTACATGCAGGTATTTCAATACCTAACTATGACAATAATGACAATTACGTCTTGGAGGAAGGTCAGGCTGTAGCTATCGAGCCATTTGCAACAAATGGTGAGGGAATTGTTAATGATGCACCAGGACACTATATTTTCTCATACATGGCAAATAAGCCATTCAGAATGAAAAGTACACAAAGGGTTCTAAAATACATTCAACACAATAATAGATACGTGCCATTTTCAGGCCGTTGGATAACCGATGAATTTGGCGAGAGAAAAGGCGCAATAGCACTAAAACAACTATCAGAAGCAATGGCAATTTATCCATATGCCCCACTTCGTGAGAAAAAAAATTGTTTTGTAAGTCAAAAAGAACATACAATAATTGTTGAAAAAGAAGGTTGTACTGTTACAACTATTTAGAAGAGATTCATCTCTTCATCTATTTTTAAAAAAAAAGAAAAAAGGAAAAAAGAATTAATATTCTGCTGGGAGTGGTAATCCCATTTTAACTCTTTCTTCACGAACTTTACCGTTTTTGTCTTTTTTACCTTTAGCTAATTTTTCAAGTAAAGGAAGACCAGGTTTTACTTCATCCATTGGTTTAGTTTCAATTAATCCAGCAGATACAGCAGCTTTAAATATGTTGTCACCGTCATCAGTTCTGGTTAAAACAGTAGACCATCCATCAGGAGATCCTACAGAACCAGTTGATACGTCAGCCCATTCAGCCACATAATCCATACAGATGTTACAACCTGATTGTTCGTATCCGTGGGTTTCTTTAATAGCTAAACCAGAGTCTTCACCGTCTTTGGTTAACCAGAATTTACCTTTACCGATGTCCATTTTGCTAGCATCTTGTAAGCTGTCAAATCCTAATTTAGCAGTAGCAAAGGTATCAAGAGAAGCCATAGGGAAGTTTTCCATACAGTAGATACCGATGAGCAATTTAATTTTGTCAGCGACAAATCTAGTGAATGGGTAAGCTTGTGCTTTTCTTAAACCTTGGGTTTGACATGGAGTTGCTACAACACCAACTTTTTCTAATCCGTATTGACGTGTTGCTTCTTTTACTGCGGATAAAGTTGGGGACATTGAGTATTTGGTTCCAGCTGCAGCAATTACTTCATCAGCTGAAGTTACTACAGTAGGAATTGGTCTCCAATCGTCATCAGGAGTTCCAGCTACAACTGCACCTTCGATAATTCCTTCATCAAGTGCGTAACAGAGTAATGCTGAAACAATTCCTCCGTCTTGTGATACATCTAGAATTTTTTTATCAGTAGATCTTGCAGATAATGCTTCTTTATAAGTACCTAATGGCATATCCATTCCTCCTAAAGTCCTGTTTCCTTTTTAATTCTTTCTACAGGCAACCAAGATCTTGAACACATTAAGTAACAAGATCCACATTTAATACATCTGTCTCTATCACAGCTAGGTCTACCTTCAGAAAAGCCCATTGCCCTTGTAGGACAAGCAAGAGCACAAGTTCCACAACCAGTACATAATCCTTGGCGGACAATATTGGTTAATACATCACAACCACATCCTTTATCACATGCAGCCCAGTCCATTGCTGGTTTTAAGTAATCTAAATCGCCTTCGCATAATGCGACAACAGCTTTAGCAATTACTTCAGGAGCTACAGGACAACCAGGAAGTGCTAAATCTACTTTAATTAATGAACTAATAGGTAAGAAAGATTCGTGTTTAGGTTGTGCTTGTTGACCTCCACGTGCGAAGGTGGTGAAACAACCAGTTACAGCACAAGATCCAAATGCTGCGATTAAACCGGATTTTTTCCTTGCTTCTAAAAGTTCGTGGACACTGTGTTCATCTTGTAAACATACAGATCCTTCAATTAAACATAAGTCCATTTCCGGCATTTCTTCAGCATAGGTACCGTGAATCCATTTGTCAACTAAAGTTTGTCCGTATACAATATCAATCATATCAGTTAAAACAGTGGATAATATGTCATAGTTTTCGGTTAAAGACATTGCATCCCCAGTACAACCACTTAAGTGTATGTAACCAATACGTGGTTTTGATGAAGCAGCTTTAGTTTCTTCTGCAGGAGCAGCTTCAACTTTTTCTTCTACAGGAGCAGCTTCAACTTTTTCTTCTACTTTTGGTGCTTCTTCAGGAGAACCTCCAAAAGCTTTTTTCAATTTATCAAACATTATTTTACCCCAATTTCTTTTAAAATAATATCTATAGCTTCAGGAATCGCCTTTTCAACAGGTTCTGTTAAACCCATATCTACATCCGGAGTTGGAATCTCGGCCGGTTTACAGCCAACAATTACTACTTCACATTTTTGAGAAATTTCTTGAAGTGGATTTTCTACAGTCATTCCATGAGGATTATCATATTTTCCCTTTTGCATAATATTTGGATCAAATACATCTACAGTTCCAGGCTCTGCATTAAACTCAACTACATCTAAAACGATGAGTTTTTTCCAATCATACTCAGAGTATAACGGGAAGAAATTAGTTGGAGCCGCAGTTCCACCATCAATGAACTGAACACTATCTGGTAAAGTTATGCCTTCAAATTTCTCTAAGATTTCATCTAAAATTTCTTTATTAAATTCATCCTCGACATATGAAGTAACAATAGGATCATAATAGTCATTAGTGTCATTAAAATATTTTTGCAATATATTTATAAGAACTGGACCGAATCCATCATCTTTAAATAATATGTTTCCACAACCAATGACGATAATCTCCGAATCATAAGGCATTAAATTCCTCCAATTTACTTAGATTCTCACCATTTCATTTTTAAGAATGGATTTGTCTTCATCGTCAACTACCATTACATGAGTAGCACATGATAAACATGGATCGTATGCTCTGATAACATGTGGACCAAACTCATGAGAGAATCCTTCAGTTGCAGGACCCATGGTTGGAATGTTCCATGTAGTTGGTACAATTGCAGAATAGAATTTAGTTTTTCCTTCTACAACTTGAGCCATGTGAACATCAGTTCCTCTAGGACCTTCAATTACACCAAATCCAAGTTCTCCAGTTCCTCTTTTATCGTAACTAACATTTGCAGGAGCTGCAGGATCAATTGCATCTAATGCTTCCATACATGCATCATAGTTTTTAATCATTTCGTCAGCACGTGCAACGTGTTGTGCGATTACACCTTTGTCTTTGAATCCTGCGAATTTTTCCATTCTTGCTCTAGGACCGGTTTCAACATTTTTACCTTCCCATAAAGGAATTACGGAACATCCTCTTTTACCAATCTCAGGATCATCATACCAAGCTTCAGGTAAAACTTCAGAGAATTTGTCCATGTCGAAATCGTTAGTACCATAAGTAGCATCCATAGCCATTAATGGTTGGTTAACTACACCTAAATCTTTTGGTAAACCTGCATCAAGAACGAGACCTTTGATAAATTCAACGTGTGCTTCAAGTTTTGGTCTAAGTGCAGTCATTCTTTCAATTAATCTTTCTTTAGTGAATGGAGTAATGTTTCTTGCCATACCACCTACTCTAATATCAGCAGGGTGGATTCCTTCACCAGCACACATGTCTACAACATATTGTACAGTTTTTCTGATTTCACTGACACTGTCAACTGCAGTTGCGAAATTACTTTCATTAGTAATATCTGGAGCAACTAAGAAGTGGTGAATTGCTGCACTGTTAATACCATGTGCTGCTGCGACAGCTTTTCTTAACAATTTACCTGCTTTAGGAATTTCAATACCTAATGCCATGTCCATTGCTTCGGCGGAAGCTAATGTGTGTGGAATTGGACATACTCCACAGATTCTTTGACATAAAACAGGTGCTGTTTCAGGAGCTTTGTTAAGAACCATCTTTTCTAAACCCCTAACAGGAGTTATACTAAAATACATACCTTTTGTAACTATCCCTTCATCGTCAACTTCCATGACAAGTTCGGCATGGCCTTCTTGACGAGTTGTAGGAGATATAACTACTCTATCTTTCAAATATGTCACCTCAATTATTAGCAATTAGAAACTAACATTAATAGTATTTATATATTATTATTAATAAATTATGCCACAAAAATATAATCGAAATATATATAAGAAATAAAGAACTAAACTTATTTATTATACATAATAATATAATTTAAAGGAGGGAAAAAATTGGATAAAGCAAATATTATAATTTCAATAATTGTTGTATTATGTATCGCAGCAGCTGTTGCAGCATACGGAATAACAAATAGTGATAGTCCAATATTCTCCGACTTATCAAGTATGGCCTCTAATGGCGGCGAGGGACCTGGAAATAATACCACTTCAGGAACTGGAACTTCTGTAAGTAGTACTGGAGTAAGTGGATCTAGCTCTGGAAGTGGATCCGGAAGTGGATCTGGATCTGGAAGTGGATCCGGAGGAAGTGGTGGATCCAGTGGAACTCATTTATCATATTCTGAAGCGCAAAGTATTGCAAATAGTGCTGTTGGAGAACCAGGATGTTATGCAGGAAGCGTATATTATTCTGGCGGATACTGGTATGCAACTATCTACGACCAAGATGGAAACCCTGTAGATAGCATCGGTATTAATGATGCAACAGGTAGTGTTAGTAGAATGTAAGGATTAAATTTAATCCTTTCCTTTATTTTTTTTAAATAGATAGATAAATATATATAATAAAAAAAATAGATTTATTATTGTTGTATATGAAGGGCCCGTAGCCTAGCAGGATAGGGCGTCGGACTTCTAATCCGAAGGTCCCGGGTTCAAATCCCGGCGGGTCCGTTCTAAATACATATTCTCTTTTTATTAATAATTTTTATAGAAATTTGATGTTTATGGGCTTGTAGCCTAGTCTGGAAGGGCGTAAGACTCCTAATCTTAAGATCGAGGGTTCAAATCCCTCCAAGTCCGCTTTTTAAAAATTATCTAAAGTTGTGATTTTATCTGATTTTTGGCTTTTCAACTTTTCATTAAATGAAATTTCACCATATTTGCCGCCCCCTCCTGGAATAACCTCAATGGTTTTATTTCTAAAGGATTCAATAGCAGGAGCAATATTAACATCTATTTTTGAAATCTCATCAATAGGCGTATTAATTAAAACGTTTATCTCTGTCCCAAAAGCATCTATCAATCTTTGCCATTTTCCTTGAACAGTCTTTGTTGTGACTCCTTTACCATATACTGTTGAAATTAATTCTGCAAGAGGCATTAAATGAACATAATCTGGCCTAAACTTAGGATGTTTAGGCTGGGAATAATCCGCAATTTCAGAAATTCTAAAATCAACCCCTTTTTTAATTGTCCCTCCACAACTGCATTTCATCTTATCCTTTTGAGCAATCACAGGATCGACCAGTTTATAGCATTTGGTACATGCAGTCATATGGTACTTGCCTAAATTAGGGATCAGCCCATAATTTGCCTTAATATTCTTATTTTCAATTGCTTTTTTTATTGATGAAAATGAAATATCTTCAAGCTCAATTTGATTAAATTCCCTACCCAACCTATGTGGCCATGGAGAATGGGCATCAGAATTACTAAGAAAAGAAAAATCTTTAAGTTCACTGACAGTATCTGCCATGAACGTGTCTGCTGATAATCCAAGCTCTACAAAATCTGGCTTTTTTTCATAGCAATCATAAATGCTATCGAATGATTTATACATCCCTGTCCATGGAGTAAATGCATGAGCAGGACCTATTAAACAACCATAATCCCGAACCAGCTCCAAAAGTTCAACACCACCCAACTGTGTTTTAGGTCTGCCATCGATTGTTTTATTTTTTGAGGGCAACTTTTCAGAAAACTCCCTTGCAATATCCATGTTTGGAATAATAATTAAATGGTGAATCTTATTTTTGCCTTCCACTTCAGTTGTCAAAACAAAATCCACGTCATCAAAAGTATATATTCCATCACCAGAATAGGTAGTAGTATCCTCAATTATGTCTAACCAACCAGGATGAAAAGCATCTCCAGTACCTAAAAGTTTCAAACCTTTTAATTTGGCTTTAGGCGCCATATTTTTAATTAGCATGTCTTTTGAAGATGCCATTGAAAAACAGCTATGAACATGAAAATCAGCATTTACCAACATGTTTAATTGTTAGAAATTATTGTTATATTAACTTATCCACTATCTTTTTAACATCTAAAACACTGTATTTGTTTTCCTTCACAGACCAATCTGCATTTAAATTATCATAATTAAATCCAGAAGAAAATTCGTTTAAATTTCTTAAAAAATAGTTTGTTTTATCTATTAAATTAATAATCTGTTTTTGATTTGTTGGATAAGACAATTTTAAAGTAGGAATGTTTAAATCATGGATTATTTTTAAAGATAAGCTATGGGCATTATCACAAGCATTTGCCCCAAATAAAATCAAATCATTCAAAGTATTGTACATTGGTTTGTAGTTTTTCGGTCGTCTGCCAATTATAATAGCAGCATCCGCTTTATCAATGACCTTAGAAAATAGAATTAATCTACTTTTAACACCTGACGGCATCTCACTTGAACAATACTCGCTGATTAAATTATCAAAAATTAGATTACCATCACAAATGTCCATATTATCATACTTGGAAAAATTTGATGGTGACAAATAATTGTGTCCATTTTTTTCGATTAATGGAATTACAATCATACAAGCATCAGGAACGACTACAATATTCATAAAAAAAGTAAAAATAAAAATATATTGAAACTATCCAATATATCTTAAATCATCAGCATTTCCAGCATTAGCCTTATTAATTAAATCTTGTTCCATTTGTTGAGCTTTAGCAATCATTTGTCTTGTTTCTTCAGCTCTTTCTTCTAATTTATCAACATTAATCTCAAAATTGAGTAACATGGACAATTTATTTAATATGGCTTCAGCAGACTCGGCATCAATAAAGTAACCTGGAGTTTCACCCATAAGACAAGATCCTTGGATTCCTTGACGAACTCCTAAACCTAAAAACAAACCAGAAGCTCCAACAATACCTCCATCATTGGACCTAAGTTCTATTTCGGCTTCTTTCAGCAATTCAGCATTTGCTTCATTAGTTGCAGCACCGAAAACTTTAGGATTTTCAGGAGCCTGACCAGTGACCATTCCCCCTAATGTGTAAATCCTATCAATACCATAATTTTTAACAAATTCCAAAATATCTTTACATACCAAGTATTGACCTTCAGGGGATAAAGATTGAGTATTACCTACAAGAATAATCAAATCCAAATCATCTTCACCAACATCCTTTAGATAATATAACTCATTGAGCATATTTTCTATTATTCCCCCATCTTTAACAATAACTTGAGGCGGGAAAGTTGGAGAATATATTTCAGCGAATTTTGTAGCTCCTAATTCATCTATCATATGATCAGCAGCCAATTTACCTACATGTCCAAGACCAGGTAACGCTTCGATAAAAATAGGATTGTCTAATTCAATGTCTTCTAAAACAGTTATTTCTGTAGTTTTCATACTCCTTACTCCTTCATTGATTCCTTTTTTAATATCCTGCGATATTTACCATACTTATCCTCTATTGAAAATTTAGGAGGATAGATTACTTTAAGTTTACCGCCACATTTAGGGCAAACCTCTTTTAAAGTATAAATACCACATTCTGGACATCTATTCATTTTCATATTCATAAGAACCTAATTATCTAATTCTCTTAAGAATGAACCATTTCCATCAGATTCTTCAACAACTGCAATACATCTATCAGCAGCAGCTTTAAGAGCTTTTTCTGCTAATATATAATCAGTAGATTTGACAGTGATTCTGTATCTTGGTGCACCAACACATTGGACTTTAATTTCTTCTTCGTCATCACCATTGTCTTCAGCAGCTTTTAAAGCAGATACAATGACTTCTACACCATTAGGCACGAAAGTCTCAATATCCACATAACCGCTAATATGTACTTCAGGAGGAGTAATATTTTTCTTAGCTACTTCAGTAATAGCATCCGCCCAATCCTGTGGAATTCCTTCTTCAGTAAGTGATTCAACACCTTCATCAGAAGCGGTTTCAAAAGCACCGTAGACATCTCCAAAGATGTCCATAAGTTCATAACCTACTTCATCATAAGCAGTGTCTAAATCTTTATCTAATGATTTAGCAGCCAATTCTAAGAATTTTTCAGCTTTTTGCTCAATTTTCCAATGTTGGATTTTTTTAGTTCTTTGATCTTCACGGATTCTTTTTAAAGAAGCATCAACATGCCCTTTTTTAGGATTAACCCTGAGAACACGACAAACGATTTTTTGATTTTCCCTTACATGATCTCTGATATTTTTAACCCAACCAGAAGATACTTCAGAAATATGAATAAAAGCTTCTTTGCCCTGATATTCTTCTAATTTAGCAAAAGCCCCATAATTAAGAACTTTATAAACTGTACCTACAATAAGTTCTCCTTCATCAGGCCATTCTTGACTTTTTCTTACCATACTTTCACCAACATTAATAAAAATTATATAAAAAAATAGTAAAAAAATAAGTTAAAAACTAGAAATCTAGTTTAAAACTTTTTCAATGTGTGCAGTGATTTTAGCTTTAGCACCGCGAGATTTGACAAGAGTTTTACCACAAATAATACATTTTACATCAGATGCTGCACGATCGAATATTACTTGTTCATTGTCACAATCTAAACATTTAACTTTTAAAAAGTTTCCTCTACCTTTACTAACCATGTCAATCACCTATTTTGCTACAAATTCAGGTTTTCCTGTTCTGAAAGATTGTTTGATGTGAGATTTACCACATTCTTTGCATTTAAGTCTTAAGTCTAATTTTTTAACTGGTTTGTTTCCAGCAGGTAAAGGTCTTGGATAACCTCTGTAACCAGCAGTTACACGTCTGAATTGTCTTTGTCCCCAAGTTAACTCACTAGCTTTTCTTTTTTTAGCAGTATGAACTTCATGTACTGTGTGTCTTTTACAATGAGGACAGTATGTTCTTTTTTCTTTTGGTATTTTCATTTTTCCACCGTTCTACACTAAAAAGTGTTTAATTAATAAATCATTGTAAATCTATTCATAAATTTATCTAAACAGAAGTTTTATTAAAAAACGTTAGAGATTAAAACTGCTATGTAACGCATCAAGTCTACAAACAGCAAAAATCCAAATTATATAAAATATAATTTTTTAGTATCACAAATAGATATGCTCTTTATTTATGTTTAACAAGTTATATAAAGTTAATGGAAAAATAGTTAAATTTTTACTTGACGGCCTTTTCTATTTTTGAAAAATATTTTCGCATTTATCATAGGCAAAGTAACCAAATCTTGTGGTCTGAATGGGCCATAAACCTTTTCATCTACACCCACAATAGGTCCTATATCATCAAAAACCAACATTGTAACTAATTCTGTATCTTTAGCTATATTTTTAGATTCCAAATCGTAAAATTCTTCTACATCATTAAATGCATTAGGATTTTCTTCCAAATTAGCTTCTTTTGGTTTATTGGTTGTTTTTAAATTTTGTTTAGAATTGATAATTTGTTTTTCAATAGGCTCCCGTTTCTCATCAACTATGACTTTAGCATTTTTAACTTCATCTAATCTATCCAATACTTCATCATTTTTTGGAGTTTCTTTAGGAGGCACTAGAGTAGTTTTTTGAACACTCGGTTTTATTTCACTAGACTTTTCATCATCAGCCAATTTTTCTAAAGAAATATTTCCCCTATGATTTTTCAATGTCTCAATTAATGAATAATAAAATTTTTCTTCCTCTGGAGTTAAATTTAAAGGAGTTGTGTCAACTAAATCAAATTGAGGTTTGCCAGTAAAAAGATGATAAGACCTATGAATATTAACAACAGCGGCATCGGTAATTTTATGTTCACGCCTTTCACAAATTTCAGTAGCGATAATCTGAGCCTCTTTAAGCATTCCGTGAGCATTGGAAAAAGGATCTTCAATAGCCTGATTTCTTAGCTTATCTAAATAAGCATGAATATCATTATAAAAGGTTTCCTCTACACGAGCTAAAGTACCGTTATTACGCTCTTTCTTCTGAATTTTACGTAAAACTTGATAAAACTGATCCACTTAATACCATCTCTAAAATAATCTTTAAAAATAAAAAAAGATAAACAAATGAAATTATTCATCTGTTTCTAATCTAGGAGCAAGCAAGAAACTTAGCTTACCATCACCGGTAACCATGTTAAGAGTTAAACTTAACGGCATGTCAGTACCTAAACCAATTTCAGCTTCCTCTGAAAATTTATCTGCTTTAAGCATTTCTCTAATCTTATCCAATGAAAACAAAGATTTTGCATGTTCATTAATGTTTTCTCCATGGAGATATTTGATACTAGCATCACCAAATTCACCATCAGCAGATGCAATAAAGTAATCTTCATCAATTTGGAAAGCGATTTTATCTGAAAAGATATCTATATCATTTATACAATCTTTCAATATAGAGAAACGTACTTTAAATGATGTTGGGTGATTAATTTGAGGTGGAACAGGATTATCATATTCCATATCAATCAATCTTATTTTGAAAGTCCTTGTTGCATCACCTTCAAAAGTAATAATGAAATTACCTTCATCCACAGACATTAAAACTCTGTCTTGAGATTTTGCACGTTTTAGAACTTTCATAAATTCATCAGTATCAATATTAATTTTTTCAGGAACATCACAAATATATTCATCGAATAAAGTAGCTTTAAGTTCCAAATGTACGAAAGTTATATGACTACGGTCTAAGGCATCTAATCTCATGCCTTCACTATCAGTTTGAATTTGTACTTCATCGACAATAGATGAAATAGCATCAAAACTTGTTTTTAATATACTAGAATCACTTAATTCTGCTTTAAACATAACGAATCCTCTAATCAATAATATACTTATATTTATTTTTTATATATAATAAGTTTATCTTTTTTTAAAATTATTCATTAGCAGCTTTTTTCATGCTTGAAACATACTCTTTTAAAGCATTTCCGGAATTTTCACCATGCTCTTCAATGATTTTTACTATTGCGCTTCCAACAATAACCCCATCTGCAATTTTACCAATTTGAGAGGCTTGTTCAGGAGTATTTATTCCAAAACCAACTGCCAATGGCAAATCAGTGACATCCCGAATGTCTTTTATAATTGCATTTAAGTCTGTTTTAATCTCAGAACGCATTCCAGTAACTCCTAAGGAAGATACAACATAAATAAATCCAGTTGCATCATTTGCAATTTTTTGAATTCTTTCCTTTGAAGTCGGAGCAATAAGTGAAATAACATCAACACCATTTCTTTTTGCAATCTCATCGATTTCACCTTTCTCTTCATAAGGCAAATCAGGAGATATTATTCCATCCACTCCCAATTCTGCGCATTTTTTAAAGAATTCTTCATAACCATAAAAGAAAACCGGATTAATATAAGTTAAAAATACCAATGGAACATCGGTTTTTGCTCTGACTTGTTTTACTATTTCAAATACGTCATCAGTGGTTGTGTTGTGTTTTAAAGCCCTTACATTAGCATCCTGTATTACAACACCTTCCGCCATAGGATCGGAAAATGGAATGCCAATTTCAATTAAATCACAACCTGCTTCCTCCATTGCCAAAATATATTCAACAGTTTTTTCGCAAGTCGGATCTCCTGCAGTTAAAAAACCAATAAATGCCTTTCCGTTTTTAAATGCGTTAGGTATTTTACTCATTTAACTCAACTCCCCTGTATTGTGCAATTGACCTTACATCTTTGTCCCCACGTCCTGAAAGACAAACCATGATAATGTCATCTTTATCCATTTCTGGAGCTATTTTCATAGCATGTGCAACAGCATGAGCACTTTCAATAGCTGGAATAATACCTTCCATTCTTGACAAGTATTCAAATGCCTCTACAGCTTCTTCATCATTAATAGGAACATATTCTGCCCTGCCGATATCCCTTAAATATGCATGTTCAGGTCCAACACCAGGATAGTCCAGACCAGCTGAAACAGAATATACAGGAGCAATCTGACCATAATCTCCCTGATTAAAAATTGATTTCATTCCATGAAATATTCCAATCTTACCATTAGTTAATGCTGCCGCATTATAAGGAGTGTCAACACCTTTTCCTCCGGCTTCACAGCCTATCAATCTAACATCCTCATCATCTATGAAATTATAAAATGCACCCATCGCATTACTTCCCCCACCAACACATGCAATTACCGCTGTTGGAAGTCTTCCTTCCTTGTCTAAAAATTGTTGGCGAGCTTCAGCACTAATTACCGCTTGAAAATCACGAACAATCATTGGAAATGGATGTGGTCCCATAGTAGAACCAATTACGTAATTTGTATCATGAACATGAGCAATCCAATCTCTAAATGCATCATTAACAGCATCTTTTAGTGTTTTTGTTCCTGATTTAACAGAATGTACTTTTGCACCCAACAATTCCATCCTATAAACATTTAAAGCTTGTCTTTCAGTATCTACTTCACCCATAAACACTTCACATTCCATATCTAAAAGTGCTGCAGCAGTGGCTGTTGCAACTCCATGTTGTCCAGCACCAGTTTCTGCAATGACTCTTGTTTTGCCCATTTTCTTAGCAAGCAATACTTGTCCTAAAACATTATTAATTTTGTGAGCACCTGTGTGGTTTAAATCTTCACGTTTCAAATAGATTTTTGCACCACCAAGGTCTTCTGTCATTCTTTCAGCGTAGTATAATAAAGAAGGTCTTCCTGCATATTCTTTTAATAATGTATTTAACTCTTCTATAAATTCGGGATCATTCATGTAATGATGATATTGCTCTTCCAAATACAGCAATTCATTCATTAACGTTTCAGATATGTATTGACCGCCGTATTCACCATATCGTCCTTTACTCAATTTATAGCCTCCATAATCTCTTTAATTTTATTCTCATCTTTAAATCCATCAGTCTCAAGGCTTGAACTTAAATCAATCGCGTAAGGATTAAATTGTTCAAGAGCTTCTTTAATATTAGTTGAATTTAACCCACCAGCCAGGAAAAATTCCTTTTTTAAATCATTCCGTATCAAACGCCAGTCAAAGGTTTTGCCACTGCCTTTCCCACTATCAAGAAGCAAATAATCTATGTCTAAATTATCATAATCCAATAAATCTTTATCTTCAGACATTTCAATAGCTTTGATGATTTTTAATTCATTATTAGTTTTCTCTTTCAAAGCATTAATATATTCTTCACTCTCATCACCGTGAAGTTGAGCAATTTCTATTACTCCCTCATTAAATAATTCAATAATCTCTTCAGAGTTCGCATCAACAAAAACACCTACTGAAATGATGTCTGAATCCAGATTACTTTTTAGTTTGGCCGCAAGGTCATGTGAAACTTGTCTTTTTGAATCTGCAAATACGAAGCCAATATAATCAGGCCTATATTTATTTACCATACTTATATCTTCTAAACGCCTGATTCCACAGATTTTAATTTTAACCATTCTTCAACTCCGAAATCATAGCTTTCTTATCATCACTTTTCATTAAAGTTTCACCAATTAAAACTGCATCAACATCATTTTCTTTTAATTTCCTAACATCTTCCGGTGTTTTAATACCACTTTCTGAAATAAATATAACATCTCCACTTACACATCTACGTAAGTTGATACTGTTTTCTATATCTACTGTGAAATCTTTTAGGTTTCTATTATTTACGCCGATTATTTCAGCCCCAACATTTAATGCAGTTCTAATTTCATCACCATCATGAGTCTCAACAATAGCTGAAAGGCCCAAATCATGAGCTAAATCAAGGAATTTCTTCAATTCCACAATAGATAAAATTGAAACAATCAATAAAATACAGGAAGCCCCTAATAATTTAGCCTCCCAAATCATATACTCATCAATCACGAAGTCTTTTCTCAAGATTGGAATGCTGACATTCTCAGCAATTTCTTTTAAATAATCATCAGAGCCTTTAAAAAAGTAAGGTTCGGTTAAAACTGAAATTGCAGATGCTCCAGCCATTTCATATTCTTTTGCAATAGCCACATAATCAAAATCTTCAGCAATCAATCCTTTTGAAGGAGAAGCTCTTTTAACTTCTGCAATAATTGAAATTTCATCATCACTTAAAGCCTCTTTAAATGGGAAATCTTTTGTGATTTCCAATTGTTTAACTTCTGCTTTAAGGTCTTCAAGAGATTTTTTTTCTTTAGCTTCGGCCAATCTTTCCTTGGTTTTTTCAACAATTTCATCTAACATAACAATCAACTATTTGTAATATTTATAAATTTTTCCAATTGTTCCAGAGCTTTTCCAGAATCAATTATCTCCTCTGCTAATTTCACACCTTCACGCAAAGATTCGACTTTTCCAGCAACATACAATCCTGCTGCGGAATTTAGTAAAACTGCATTTCTTTTAGGTCCCTTTTCACCATTTAAAATTGATAATGTAATTTGAGCATTTTCTTTTGCATCTCCACCAACAAGATCCTCTTTTGATGCAATTTCCATGTCAAAATATTCTGGTGAAATTTCATAAGACATTGTTTCACCATCCTTAAGCTCACAAACAGCAGTTTTATCGCTTGCAGATATTTCGTCCATACCATCCAGACCATAAACTGTCAATGCAGATTTAACACCCAGATTTTTTAAAACTTCTGTTAAAGGTTCGACAAGCTCCTTTTCATAAACGCCCAATACCTGCATTGAAGCTCCAGCTGGGCTGGTTAAAGGTCCCAAAATGTTGAAAATTGTTCTTATGGACAACTCTTTTCGAACCCCTGCAACATATTTCATTGCAAGGTGGTAATTTTGAGCAAATAAGAAACATAAATTAATTTCTTTTAAACATTTTAAGCTTTTTTCAGGTTCTATGTAAATATTAACTCCTAACTCTTCCAATACGTCAGCGGCACCACATTTACTGGATGCAGATCTATTTCCATGTTTAGCCACAGGAACACCAGCCGCTGAAATAACAATTGATGAAGTGGTAGATATATTAAAAGTATTTGAACCATCTCCACCGGTTCCAACAATTTCTAAAACATCTTCATCATTTAATAATCTTACACAATGAGCTCTCATAGCTTCAGCAGAAGCGGTGATTTCCTCAATAGTTTCGCCTTTCATTGACATTGCGGTTAAATAAGCACTCATTTGAACTTCGCTTGCTTCACCACTCATGATTTCATCCATGGTCTGATATGCTTCATCATAAGTTAAATTTTCTCTTTGGTAAACTTTTAAAATAGCTTCCTTAATCATAAAATCCCTTTATCCACTTTTTCTAAAAAATTCTCTATAATAGTTAGTCCATCCGGAGTTAAAATGGATTCCGGGTGGAATTGTAATCCATAAACATTATAATCCTTATGTTTAACTGCCATTATTTCCTTGTCATCCTTTGCTTTAGATATGATTTCTAAACAATCTGGAAGGGTATCCTCAACTAAACTTAAAGAATGATACCTTCCAACGCTAATTTCACTTGGAAGTCCTTTAAAAATAAAATCATAATCAAGAGAAATCTTTGAGGATTTACCGTGCATCAACCTTTTAGCATGGGAAACCGTTCCGCCTAAAGCTTCACAAATTGACTGATGACCTAAACAAACACCCAAAATTGGAATTTTATCATGGAACTGTTTTACAACATCCACGCAAATTCCAGCATCTTCTGGTTTTCCAGGTCCAGGAGATAAAATTATTGCTTCCGGATTCAAATCAGAAATTTCCTCAAGAGTTATCTTATCATTTCTAAAAACAATAATGTCACTTTTAACCTCACCAATTAATTGGAATAAATTATATGAAAAACTATCGTAATTGTCAATTAAAAGAATCATTCAACCCCCCCATTTGCAATTTTTAAGGCGTTTATAACTGCTGCTGCTTTATTTAAAGACTCTTCAAATTCCGTTTCTGGAACACTATCAGCAACGATGCCCGCTCCGGAGCGTATGAAAACTTTATTATTTCTTGCAAATGCTATTCTGATTGAAATGCATGTATCAATATTTCCACTCAAATCAACATATCCAATAGCTCCACCATAAATTCCACGTTTGTTATCTTCAAGCTCATTAATTATTTCACATGCCCTTATTTTTGGAGCACCGGATAAGGTTCCTGCAGGCAAAATTGAATCAATTGCTGCAAGTGAGTCCAAATCGCACCTTAAAGTTCCTGTAACAGTAGATCCAATATGCATCACATGGGAAAATCTTTCAACGGACAAATATTTTTCAACATTAACAGAACCAATTTCGGATATTCTTCCAATATCGTTACGGCCCAAATCAACCAGCATGTTATGTTCTGCCAATTCCTTTTCATCGGCCAACAATTCTTCTTCAAGTTTTAAGTCCTCGTCTTCAGTTTTTCCACGAGGCCTTGTTCCAGCCAGAGGAAAAGTATATAACTTTCTATCAGTTAATTTGACTAAAGTCTCAGGAGAAGCTCCCGCTATTTCAATATCATCACTTGAGAAATAAAACATGTATGGAGAAGGATTTGTAGTTCTTAAAACTCTATATGTATCAAATAAACTTCCAGAAATCTTCGCTTCAATCCTATTTGATAAAACAACCTGGAAAATATCTCCCTCTCTAATATACTCTTTAGCTTTTTCAACCATGTCACAATATTTTACTCTTGAAAATGCCGGTTTGAAATCAGATTTTAACTCCAAAGGTTTTATATCTGCTTTTTTACCATTTTTAATTAAATCTGCAAGTTGTTTTAAATCATCGCAAGCTTTATTATAGTTATTTTCCAAATCATCAGTTTTTATATTTGATATTAAGATGATTTTTTGTTTGAAATTGTCAAATGCTATGACCTTATCAAATAGCATCAAGTCAATGTCTTTAAACTGATCTTGATTTTCCGCATCCAAATTTAAGGAAGGTTCAGCATATTTAATATAATCGTAAGCAAAATAACCGACAAACCCGCCGGTGAATGGAGGCAAGTAATCTAATTTTGGAGATTTATTCAACTTAATTAAATCTCTAATGACTTCACTTGGATTATCGGTTCCAATAATAATTTCATCATCACTAAATTGTTCGAAGTTTTCATCTCCTCTAATGCGAACAATACCATTTTGACATGTGAACTCCAATACCGGATTGAAACCTAAAAAACTGTATCTTCCCCATTTTTCTGCATCTTCAATACTTTCCAACATGTAACAATGTTTACTTATTCCTTTTAAAACTCTTAAAACTTCTATTGGAGTGGCTATATCTGAAAACAATTCGTAAGATATAGGAATCCTCTTATACTCTTCATTTTTCGAAATATTTTTTACTTCTTCAAAACTTGGGGAAAACATATTTAATCACATTATTTTATTCTTGTTATATACTTTATACAATGTACTATTTAAAACCTTGTTGTAACTTTTTGTACATTAATGAATATTTTAAAAAAAATATAACTACATTTTGTCTTGCTCTCGACTAAACTGTATAACAATTTTTTTAATTTCCCTGCTTTCCAAATAAGGAAGTTTTTCTGTGATTTCTTTTTCCAAATCCCTATTTAACTGCATTCTTTTTTCATCATACTCTTCACCTTCCAATTCACTACGATATTTTTTATTTAAATTAGAGTATTTTGTAATTAGAGGTTGAAGAATAGATCCTATATCCTTATCAAGCCTATCATTGATAATTTTTCTCTTTCTAATCTCAGCAAGAAATCCAACAACAGTAAAAAAGAATCCTAAAACAGTTACTGTTAATGCAGGAACAAAAACCTTTTCATTATCTACATAAAGAATTGTGAAGAATATTCCTACAAATATAAGAGCAATTCCAATTTTTTTTAAATCCATATTAAAACTCCTTTAAAAATATCTATCCTTTTTTATATTTAATTTTATTTAATTCATCGATGAAAGAACCAAATATCAAAATTGCAGAGATTATTGCTAATAGACTCATAATGGCAATTACCCAAAAATTTGTAAATATGATGTTATTTACATCAACAAATCTAATTATTTCGGCAAATAAATTATTTAAAAAATGAGCAAAAATAGGAACACAAATATTTTCAGTTTTAAGATACATGATTGCCATACAAATTCCAAAAATAACTGCAGAAATCATGCTCCCAAAACTATGGAGTGCTCCAAACAATAATGAAGTTATTAACACTGCAAACACAGTTGGAACAAATAATTTCAATTTATTTAAAAAAATACCTCTAAACAACAATTCTTCAAAAATAGGAGAAATAATAATAGTTGAGATAAAACTACCTATAATCGGCACATAACTCATAAATGACATTGAAGGAACTGAAAAGTTTACCAGGAAATCTAAAGATGGAAAAGTAGTAACTAATCCGATTGATAAATACAACATCCCATATGAAAGGAAGATATTCAGAAACACGATTAATAGTATATATCTTAACTGAATTTTAGAAAAAATATTGTTTACGTCATCTTTAAAACTTTTATACGATTTTCTAAGTGAAAATATTAAATAAAGAATTATAATAGTATAAATCCAATTAATATTAACTATATCAAAATTTTCAGACAAAATAAACAAGATAATATAAGTTACAATAATGAAAATTGCAAGATTTATAATATTAATATTTTTAAGACTTTCATTAAATGATGACATGATATCAAAACTAGAACAATTCATTCATGTAAAAGATAAATTACATAATAAAACAGTACATATACTAAACTAACAACAGATTAGCATTAATTCCAAAATCTCATTCAATCGTTTTTATTAAACACAAAAACATCTTCAATAGAATTTTTACCCAAAACTTTTGTAATCTTATAGGCTAATAATAAGGAAGGATTATAACGAGCATTTTCTAAAGCGTTTATTGTCTGACGAGTTACGCCAACAGATTCTGCTAACTCCTGTTGAGTAATTCCTTTTTCTTGGCGAAACTGTCGTATTTTGGTTTCCATACACTCACCTATCATATAATCCATGATTATATAGGTTGTATTAATATCTTTAAATAAAGTAATATAAATGTTTGTATACATTCCTCATATAAATTTGTTAAAACATATGCTTTTAAAAGAAAAAGTTTTACAAATAATATTAAAAATTAAAAAATTACAACAATTTAAACAAAAAAGCGATTACAGTAGTAGTTGATATTAAAATATAATATACAGAACATAAATAATATAATATAGCTTAATGAAATAAAAATGAGTTGATAAAATATGGCAATACATCCTATTGAATTTAGGTATGGTACCCCAGAGATGAAAAAAATTTGGGAAGAAGAAAATAAATTACAAAGAATGTTGGATGTAGAATCTGCATTGGCTCAAGCTGAAGGAAAACTTGGCATTATTCCTCAAGAAGTAGCTGATGAAATTGCATCCAAAGCAACTACAGAATATGTAAAATTAGAACGAGTCAAAGCTATTGAAGCTGAAACTAATCACGATATTGCTGCACTTTCTAAAGGAATTACAGAAGTATGTGAAAATGGTGCTGGAGAATATGTTCACTTTGGAGCTACATCCAATGACATTGTAGACAGTTCAAACTCACTACTTATTCGTGACTCAATTGCAGTGCTAAAAGAAAAATTAGAAAGATTAACCAAAATAATGCTCAAATTAACCGAAGAAAATAAAATGAAAGTATGTATCGGACGTACCCACGGACAACATGCACTTCCAACAACTTATGGAATGAAATTTGGAATTTGGGCAGATGAACTCCACAGACAATATGAAAGACTTGAACATGCTGAAGGAAATGTTTGTATTGGTATGATGGATGGAGCTGTAGGAACAACAGCAGCATTAGGCGAACAAGGATGGGAAATCCACAAAACTGTTGCTGAAATATTAGGATTGCCTGCTGCTACAATTACAAACCAAGTTGTTCAAAGAGACAATCATGTTGAATTCATTAGTGTATTGGCTAATATCGCAAGTACCTTAGATAAAATCGGATTGGAAATCAGAAGCCTTCAGAGAACTGAACTCATGGAAGTTGGAGAATATTTCGATCCTGAAAAACAAGTGGGAAGCAGTACAATGCCACATAAAATGAACCCTATTACTGCTGAAAGAATCTGTGGTGTTGCAAGAATTATCAAATCATATGTAAATGCCGCTTTAGACAATAACCCTCTTTGGCATGAAAGGGATTTGACCAATTCCTCTTGTGAAAGAATAATGTTCCCAGAAAGTTGTATTTTAACAGATTATATCCTTAATTTAACAATAAAATTAATGAATAATTTAATTTTCTACGATGAAAACATTGAAAGAAACTTAAATTTAACAAACGGTTTAATTATGGCTGAAAGATTAATGGCAGAACTTACCCGTGCAGGAATGGGAAAACAAACTGCTTATGGAATTGTAAGAAAAAATGCAATTAAAGCTAATAAAGAAAAATTATTATTAGGCGAATTAATCTTGGAAGACGAAGAAGTTCAAAAATATCTAACTGAAGAGGATGTTGAAAAAATAATGGACCCTCATACTTATGTCGGTTCCATTTCCATAATACTCGACGAATTACTCGAAAAATCTAAAAATTGGTTCTAGGTGAAAAAAATGACTAACATGAAAGAAATAAAATCTATTGAATTATCATCATTTACACTATCCATGACTGGAATTGCAGTGATATTCTCATTAATATTTTCAATAGCAATCACTATAGGAATGACCTTAATTCAATTTAGCGCCATTACAATCGCGATTTATCTCATTCCAACAATTGTTGTTTGTACTTTAATGTATTCTATCTACAATACATTTATGGCTGGATTTTTATATAATACTCTAGGTAAAAAACTAAATGTAATTAAATTTGAACTAAACGAAGAACAAGAAATTGTAAAGATTTCAACAACTGAAACTGCAATAATGATTTCAATCATAACCGCAATCCAAGCAATATTGATATATTTAGCATCTATGCTTTTAGTGCCATTGTTCCTTAATTCAATTATACAAACTTTATTGTTTTCAGGACAGCAAATATTAGCATTCACTATTTATCAATTTGCAGCAATTATAACCCAACCTACAATTATTGCAATATTGCTATTCGGTACATTTATAATGACATTCATATTTGTTTTAATTGGATGTTTCATTTATAATGCTCTTGCAAAAAGAGGCAGAGGAGTTAAAGTAGATTTATCTAAAGAAAATGAATATACTGCTATCGAATCTATTGATGCTTTAAAATTTGCTATTGCTTTCGGTTTAATTGCAGGTATTATAAATTTAATTTTAGTTATAATAAGTCTTATTACTGGAGGATCCATAATTAGTGCAATTATTAATATTGTTGGAGGATTCATTAGCGGAATTGTCGAAGGTGCACTTTTTGCAATATTCTACAATTTCCTTGCACCAAGACTTGGAAAAATAAAATTAGAATTAATTGATTAATTAATCAATTAATTTTTACTTTCTTTTTTTATATCAGGAACATATCTTTTAAGCATTAAAGATAATGTGATAACTGTTACAGAACTCATTGCCATAGCCAATCCTGCTAATGCGGGTTCGAAGGTTATACCAAATGTAGGATATAAAACACCAGCCGCAACAGGAATTAAAATTGAATTATATGCGAAAGCCCAAAATATATTTTCTTTAATTCTTCGCATCACTTTTTTAGAAAATTGGACTGCTGCAACTACATTTTCCAAATCACCTTCCATAACAACAATATCCCCACTTTCCATAGCAATATCAGTTCCATTACCCATAGCCACACCAATGTCTGCTTGGGTTAAAGCTGGAGCATCATTGATACCATCACCAACGAACAGCACTTTCTTGGTATTGTTCGCTTGAGTTTCCTTCACTATGCTTAACTTATTTTCAGGAAGAACACCAGCTCGCACATTGTCTATGCCAACTTCACGAGCCACATTAAGTGCAGTCGATTCATTGTCGCCCGTAAGCATATATGTTTCAACGCCCATCTTGTGCAGCTCTTCAATTGTCCTTTTGGAATTAGATTTAATCTTATCTGACAAACTTAAAATTCCCTTGACAGCTTTGTCTTTTGCCAAAAAGATAATGGTTTTGCTTAAGCTTTCAAGTTCATGATACTTGTCAATGGCCTCATCTGAAACATTAATGTCATTGGATTTCATTAAGGCCAAATTACCTGCAAGGACTTCACTGCCATTTAAATTGGCTTTAAGTCCCTTACCAGTTACATTTTCAAAGCCATCAGTTGAATCTAAAGCAATGTTCATCTCCTTTGATTTGTTGACAATGGCCTTGGCAATAGGATGGTTGGAATTTTGCTCTACACTAGCCGCAAGAGCTATTAATTCCTCATCGGAAATTCCATAAGTTATAATGTCATCAACTTCAGGCTTTCCTTCAGTGATTGTGCCTGTCTTATCAAAGGCCGCTACATCGATTTGACCAGCATTTTCCAGAGTATCCCCATTTTTGATTAGAATACCAAATTCGGCAGCCCTTCCAACACCTACAGTAACTGCAGTTGGTGTAGCCAGTCCTAAAGCACATGGACATGCCACAACCAATATTGAAATCAGACATGTTAGGGAGAATAACAATGTTTCGCCTAAAACAAAATACCATATTAGAAATACCACAATGGCTATTGTCAGAATGACTGGAATAAAGTAGGATACGATAGTGTTTGCGAACTTTTGAACAGGAGGCCTTGAGGACTGTGCCTTTTCAACCAAACGAATGATGTTTGACAATACTGTCTCTTTTCCAATTTTTTGAGCTTTAATATATAATACTCCATCTTGATTAATGGTTCCCGCAAATACTTCCTCACCATCCTTTTTAACCTTTGGAATCGGCTCCCCATTAATCATTGACTCGTCAACATAGGACTCTCCGCCAACGACATCGCCATCGACAGGGATCTTGTCACCGGGTTTTACCAAAAGCAGATCACCAATGACAATGTCGGCAATTGAAACTTCCTTTTGAGATTTGATTTCATTGTTTTCATCAAGCTCAATTGCAGTTGCAACTGTTGGCTGAAGGCCTATCAATTCCCTGATTGAATCGGAAGTTCGCTTTTTAGCTCTTGCCTCCAAATATCTTCCAATCATTAGAAATGAAGGAAGCATTACCGCTGAGTCATAAAACATGAAGGAATGGTCTAGGACAATGTGAAATGTTCCAAGGATACTTGAGACATATGCCACCATAATACCCATCGAGTACATCACATCCATGTTCAAGTTCTTATGGGCCAAACCATTGCCGCCCGCTTTCAAAATAGGTAAAGAAACATATAAAAACGGAGCAATACTAACAATTAATGACAATAGACCCATCGAAGAAATATCAATTCCAGTAGCTTGTTTAATGGATTCTGTGATTCCCATCAATGGGTCCCATCCACTGAACATCAGCACCATTAGAATTGCAGAAAAAATCAAACCTACAATGATTCTATTGCGTTTTTCCTTTAGGTCCTTTTGATAAATGGCTTCCTCATCGATTTCTGTTTGTCCCTCAACACCCAGAAGTTCAAAACCCAATGAATCGATTACCTTTTCAATTTCATCCAATGTGACTTTGGAAGAATCATATCGAATTTTTGCTGACTGTGATGTCAAATCGGCCTTTACATCGAAAATACCGTCGAGTCTTATTAGGAAATTCTCAACATTCATTGTGCATGAAGCGCAATGCATTCCCTGGATTCTTATGGTCATCTCATCCGTGTGGAGTTCAAAACCCAAATTTCTAACAAGCTTTTCCATCTGTTCATAGGAAATTTTTTTAGTGTCAACTGTAATATGCAACTTATTTGCTGACAGGTCCGCATCCACTTCCTCTACACCTTCAATCTTGCCAAATGTTTTATTTACGCTTAAAACACAAGAAGCACAGTGCATTCCTTCAATTGGCAAATCCATATGTTTATGCTTTACCATGACATCACAACCATTTTTATCATATAAAATTAGTTTATTTTTAAATATTATAAAAGTTTAGGTAATGCTAAAAAATAGAAAAATCAAAGATAATCAACTTTAATTTCCTTGTGAGGAATTGTCCTTCTAAATCTCACTTTAGGATATCCAACAATGAATGCTGAGTACATATGCTTATTATCATCAACATTAGGGAAAAATTCCATTAATCTTTCATGGTCTGTCTCATCGGCCTTTAAGATAAATAGTGAATAGAATCCTCCTAGACCTAAAGAATATGCAAGCAATTCTAGGCGAGTATTGGCTATTACTGCACTTGTTTTATCTGTTGAAAACGTTAAAATGAGTTGTTTTCCACCCCACAATAGAGGATGGAATTCCTTTGTTGAGCTATCTTTCAGATAATCACCTAATTCTTTAATTCTGAAAAACTTATCTTCATCCACCTTAATAATATCATAAACAAGCTGCATGAACTCATCAAGCTGTTCATCCAAAACAACAAATTCCACATCCTGTTCGTTCTGGGCTGATGGGGAATAATATGCCCCTTCAAAGAGTTTATCAAAAGTATTTTGATTTATCTTTTTATTTCTAAACCAACGTATAGAACGTCTTTGTTTTAATAATTGAAGCAAGTCATCATACTCGACCGGAATTTCACGAGAATTGTATTCCTGAATTCTGTCCTCATGACCTTCATAGGATTTAAGAGCAATAGCTTCATTTTTACATATTGCCATGCAATGACCGCATTCAAAACAATTCCCTCCCGCTTCACGAGCAAAATCCTCAACTACAATATTGTCTCGGATACAAACTTGTTGGCACAATCCACAAGCAGTGCATAACTCTTCATCAATTTTTAACTTTAATTCCATCCTGAATCACCTTTAAAACATTATCATTATCACTTAAAACAGAAATATCATCCAAAGGATTAGAATTGACTAAAATTAAATCTGCGATGTAATTTTCCTTTACTAAACCTAAATTATCTTGACCTAAATATTCAGCTGCTTTTACTGTTCCACTAGATATCGCTTCATCTGGAGACATTCCAATGTCAACCAAATGAGACAATTCCTCCAGATTATGCCCATGAGGGATAACACCGCTATCGGTTCCCATCAAAATATTAACGCCTTGCTCATAAGCAACAGAGACGTTTTCCTTGTGAACTTTAACAATTTCCTTTAATTTTGCTGTTTTTTCAGCAGCATAGCTGTCCCAAGCTGGGAAACCGTTCCTGTATAAGAATTGATGAACCAACAGTGTTGGAACCAAAGTGACATTCTTTTCAACCATTTTGGAAGCAGTTTTTCTATCAATGAATGTTCCATGTTCAATGGATGAAAATCCTGCATCAATACAGTTGTTCATGCCATTTAAGCTATGGCAATGAGCTGAAACTTTCATGTTGCTTGCCTTAGCTTCCTTTACGATTGTCTTAAGTTCCTTTTTATTGAACTGTGCAAATTCGGGTGATGTGTTGGTTGTTAATACTCCTCCGCTTGCCATCACTTTTATAAAATCAGCACCCGCTCTTTTAACTTCACGGGTCTTTTTTAAGACTTCTTCAATGCCATCGCATCTTCCCTTTGGAAATCCAGGATACATTATCTCCATGTCAAATCCAGATGGAAGAAGCAAATCAAAATGACCCCCTGTCATCATCAATGGAGTGATTGACAAGTGAATTTTTGGAGCTATGAATAATTTTTTCTCTTGAGCCAATTTAAAGCTTAAATCTGCAGATCCGCAATCCCTAATTGAAGTAACACCCGCATTTATTGTCTGCAAAGAATGAGGAACGGCATTGTAAAAATGAATACCTAAAGGATTTGCCATATTTTCCTCTTTGTGAAAACCTTTAGCGAAGATGTGGGCATGGCAATCAATAAAGCCCGGAAGTAAATAATTATCTTCCCCATCAATGACTTTAACATCCTTTTTAGTATTTATAGAAGATGAAATCTCTTTAATAATATTATCTTCAATCAATATATTTTGATTGGTATTTATTTCTTCAAAGGGATTGATAACATTTACATTTTCAATTAGAGTCTGCATATTACCACACTATAATATTTCGATTGTTCCGTTATCCCCATCGACTTCAACCAAAGTCCCATCAGTCAAGTCATTGACATTGCTTGGTGAGTCAACCATTGGAATATCGGACATTATTGCACCTGTTGCAATGATAGGCTCAGCATTAAGGCAGATGATGGCTTTTGGAGCAGTGTTGTTTTTCATCATCTGAAAAATCACGTAAGATCCGACAGTAGACCCCTTTCCACCAGGAATAAATAAAACCTTATCTTTGATAATTTCCCCTTTCAATTCATGATTAGGATCAATTATTTCACCATTTTCAGGATTTACTCCACCTAAAAAACTAATCGGTTCAGATGAAACAATCAACTCCCCTTTTCCCTTTCCTTTTGCAATACTTCTACATTCAATCATAAACTCACCTAAATAACATCCTTTTTCATTATTTCTCTTAAAACTGCAGTCGCATAAGAGCCCTTATTAATGGAAAATTCGCATAAAACCCCCTCGTCGGTTGGAGTCGCCTTACTGTCCCAAACTTGAAAACGCATATTGCGCCTAAGTCCAAAACTTCCTAAACGAGGCATTTTCGGAACTTCAAAATCCTCTTTTTTAACACCATACTTGTCTAAAACGCCCTTTTCCATTTCTCCAACTTCACCGCCTGCAAACGGAACCTTTGTACCATATAACGGGCAGGTCGGGTTGGCCTTAAAGTTTGTAATCAATTCCTGAAACTCTTCATGGGATTTGTCCCGAACAATATGCTCTTCATTGTCAATGACAATATCTCCCTCAACATATTTGTCAATGCCCATAGCAACCCTATTGCTTACGGCCTCATTGAACAGATAAGATTGATATGCATGGACAAACATTCTCTGCAAAGGCTTTGGAAGTGCGTGCAGGGCATTCATATAGGATTTGTCTGTCAATTCCCCCTTCTTGGAATCTTTAATCAATTCCTTAATCATCATCTTTTCATAGCGCATTCCCTTGCCCATCAGACTTAAAGATTCCTCCAAGTTTCCATCATCATAGGCTTTTCTTGCCTTTTGATTGTCTTCACCCTCATCTTCTGTCGGATTTCCTATATATCTTCTGACAGCCTCCTCAAGGTCATTTTCAACCAGAGCCTCTCCAACAAGATGGGTAACTGTTCTAGGCTTTCCAAATCTCTGCCAGCCGAAATAATTGGGAACACCGGTAACTTCAAGTTCGGCCAAAACCTCATTTGCAATCTCAGCGCTTTCTTGGATATCATCCAAATCCTTTATGAGAATTTTAAATTTGTTTCCCTTAAGCTGACCCATTCTAAGTTTTTTACGACCCCGAGCAACCTTTAAAAAATCAGTATTGTAAATGTCCAAGTTTTCAACTTGCCTGAACTGGTCTTCGGAATCCATATTTGCAATGCAAATCCATTGACGAGTTATAGCTTTTTTATCTTTCATTCCTGCAAAGCCCATTCTTTTTCTTGAGATATGCAAGTCACGGGCAATGTCGAGGACAACATCCAAAGTTGTCCTTCCAAGCTTTTCAATCCAAACATAGACATTCGGGCCTTCACCATCGGGAATGACCTCTGGAATCTCTTCAACATAAAAGTCTTCATATTGGTTTCTAATAGTCCCACCAATACCCTCTTGAGATGTAACATAAGTAGTAGCATTTAACATGATATCACGGAAATAATAATGCCCCGACCGGGATTTGAACCCGGGGAATGGGATCCGCAGTCCCATGTGTTATCCAAACTACACCATCGGGGCCATATAAAATAAGATAACACATTAATATATTATACTTATAGTATTTAACCATTACCATACATATAATGAGTAAGAATAATCCCCATATTCCCTTGTTGCCTGTGAAACATTGCTTGCTTTTGAAAAATCACCGGAACTGGCCAATACTTTCCCATCCAAAACATCATTCTCACAAAACCTATAATTTTTCAGATTCAATGTGTCAAACTTTTCCTTGCAGATATCCGAAACCTCCTTAATCGATTTTTTTGAATTCTTGTTATCCTTTAGGATATCGGAAATGCTTCCTATAAAACTTTTATCGGTGAAATTAACCTTCCCCGATAACGTTTCCATGATATCCTGACTTGTTTTAAAATCTAGAGTGTCATAAGAATAATCTGGAGAGGGTATGGATATTATAGTGTTTACAATAAAGATTGCCATCAAAAGAATGGATATTGCCAGTATAGATTCTATTAAATAAAAACTTCCCTTTTCATCTGTCATGAATGAAAATAGGATTTTAAAATATTAAAAAAATAGTAAAGTGTGCAAAAATTAATTTGCACGAATGTGTTTTATCACTTTTTCCTTTTTAGCGATAGCTGCATCTGAAGCTTTTTGAACTTTCTCTTTCATTTCTTCAAAGTCTTCAGGAGTTGTTTCACCAACTAATTTTTTGATTTTAGTATAAGCAGCCTCCCTAAATAAAGGAACTAATTTCTCTTCTGTTGAATCCTCTTTAATTAAAATCGGTTCGCCTGAATTGTTAACCTCACCAATTTCAGATATTGCAACATCATATTTTGCAACTGCCTTTTTGATATCTCCAACGATTTCAGGCGGTGCGATTAACATTAATGAGTCAGTAGACACTCCTAATGGATCGATGTTTAAGGTTTCAAGCATATTCAATACGTTTGGTGCAACCATTTGTCTGATTTCTTTTTCATAAAACTCTAAACCGACACCAGTTGTATTTGATATTTCATGAGCATCTCCCCTAAGACCTCCATTTGTTACATCAGTCATTGCATGAATATCCTTGACCAAATCAGCTTCAAATAATGCATGTGATGCCTGAACAAAATTAACATTCATTGTATCCCATACAACATCGAAAAATCCGTTGTAAAGTGCAGTTGTTGTAATAGTTCCTCCACCGGAACCTTCAGTTAGAAGGATTATATCACCTTCAGTTGCTCCTTTTCTTGCGGTTGGAGGATAAGCTGATACACCCACACTTCCAACAGCGGAAACAAACCTATCACCTAAAACCATGTCTCCACCAACACGTAATGTACTTCCTGCAACGATTGGAACATCTACAAGCTCTGAAACTGCAGCAACCCCTGCTGTAAAGTCAAATATTTTAGCAACATCACCATCATCTGCAAGGTGAACATCGCTTAAAATAGCTACAGGATCTGCTCCCATTACACAAACATCCCTAAGTGTTGCACGAGTTACATGAAAACCGCCTAAAAATGGATATTCGCTTAACCGGGAATGAATTCCATCAACTGCTGTTGTAATATAAACTTCATCATTTTTAACCGGAGCCTTTACAACTCCACCATCGTCCTGTTCTGAAGGGTTTACCAAAGATGCAGTATTTGTTGAAGAGACTATCTCTGCGATTTTTCTGTGAACAAAAAAGTCTCCTGCTCCACGGGATCCTACACCCATCTCGCCCATCAATACATCAGCTTTATTAACACTAGCTATTTCCTTTAAAAACTCATCATCACTTTCTTGTAACTTCAAAGTGGTTGATACCTCATCAATAACGGCTTTTGCCATTTCATAAGAATTATCTTCTGAAATATTTTTATATTCCCTTATTCTTACAGCCAAAATTTCTGCCAAATCATCATAGGCCATATCATCAATTCTAGCTCTTACAAATCCTTCAATATCCATAATTAAATCTCCAAATTAGTGAAATTTTTTAAAATTTTAAGTCCAGCCACACCGCTTTTTTCCGGGTGAAACTGTGTAGAAAATAAATTATTTTGAGAAAGAGATGCTACAACATCTCCACCGTACTCGCAAACTCCCGCAATGATATCATCATCGTCAGGGACAACATGATAAGAATGAACAAAATAGAAAAATTCCCCATCAATACCTTCCAAAATAGGTGAATCATTACATACTTTCAACTGGTTCCAACCCATATGAGGTATTTTAACATCCCCACTTAGGATTTCCGCATGGCCTTTAAATAAATCCAGACCTTTAACACCAAGTGATTCATCACTGGAACTCATCAAAACCTGTTGACCAAGACAAATCCCCAAAAATGGCTTATCGTCTGCAACATGTTCATTAATAATATCTTCAAATGGTTTTAAATTCTCCATTGCACTTCCAAAAGCTCCAACACCAGGTAAGACCAAATAATCACTATCGGCAATAACTTCTTTATCGTCCGTGATTTGATAATCGCATCCAATCTTTTTAAATCCATTGGAAATGCTTTTTAAATTTCCACTTTTATAATCAATAATTGTAATCATTCGTTTAACCACCCAATAGCTGCTCTAATCATTCCACCAAAGTCCGAAAAGACTATTTCATCAGTTCCTAAAGTTTTTGAATGTGCATCGAGTTCGGCAACAACATGAGTATAACCCAATTCTCTGAGAGGCTCTACAAGACGAGGGCCATCAGTTACGGCAACTGATTCTGCATCAAATTCCTCTATTGGAAATGCATGAGGAACTCCAAATACCACAATTAAATCTAAATCTTTATCTTTTAGGTATTCCGCAGCAGCATCACCAGTAATAGGATATTCATCAAGACCGCCAGTAATGAAATCTGGTTCTATGCCAAGCTGATTTTTAATATTTACTGCATGCTGTCTGATTCTAGGAAGACCAATGTTTTCATCCAAATTAGCTACAAAAATAGGTTTATTTTCAGGGTTAATTTCTGTATAGTCAAAATTAATAATGTCTGCAAACAGATAGGAAGTTTCCTTTTTAACATTTAGCACAAAAGCAACTTTTTTATTGTCTTTTAGGGCTTTAACAACAGCTTTTGCAACACTTTCTTTTGAATCTCCAAAATTAGGTTTAATATACTTACCCTGCGCCATTCCACGGGTTTTTTCAACTTCTGTTGCTTTTTCAAGCATTTCAATTTGCCTGTCTGCTTCTTCACGAGGAATTACACCACATTCAACTGCAGCATCTAAAACCATGATAGCTCCAACAGTATTGTCCCCTTCACCAGATCCGCCATGAGATTCAACAGGAATAACAGTGCATGGCAAATCAGCACTTGCAATTGCTTCCTTTAAATCTTCGCCGATAATCATACTTGCACAAGTACCAGCAATCCCCATTAATTTCGGTTCAAACGTATCATAAGCTTCGATTAATGTGTCAACTAATTTTTCACCAGCACCCAATATAAAATCATTTTCAGACATTCCTGTAGTTACAACACGTACACCATCACCTTCTAAAAGCCGGGCTGTTCTAAAACAACAGCCAGTAGGCCCATGCATAACAATAACATCGACATTCATGTCTCTCAATGTGTAAAGAGTAGCAGCAATCGGACTTGGTCTTGGATGTATAATTTTTATCAACTCACAATTTTTTTAACAAATAAATATTTTAAATTCTTAATTTATATAATTAATTAACAAATTCAGGAGATTGTATTATGAAGCTTGACGAAAAAATTTTAGAGGAAAAAATTAGAGAGTACAGAAAATCAAAAAGCTGTTCTGAGTCAACTTTAATGGGCCTTTGTGAAACAGCCAGTGCCGACATTACAAAAGAAGAAATGACCAAATTAGCTTGTGGATTTGCAGGCGGAATGGGCGGAACCTTTGATGAAGGAACCTGCGGCGCCGTGACTGGTGCATTGATGGCAAATGGTATAATTTTAGATGATGTTAATGAAATTAAAGCAAATGCAAAAGAGATTTTTAACACCTTTAAAGAAGAATATGGCACAGTACGTTGCGATAAAATAACTGATGGAGGAAAAGACAAATCTCCATGTGTTGACTGCTGTGTGTTCATTGCAAATAAAGTAGCTGATTTGTTAGATAAGTAAATTTAGGGAAATATTTGGAGTTCGTGAATGATTTGGTGGGTTAATTAATTCAAAACAACATTTGGCTAAGTTAAAAAATAAATTCCTAATAAAATAACCAATAAAACAACATTTAAAAATGTAAATACAACCAAATACTTAATTTTTAACTCATCACACTCCCGAACAAGAATCTTATAAGAAATAAGATTTGCCATAGATGCAATAAGTGTTCCAAAGCCACCAATGTTAATTCCCACAATAATAGCTTCGAAATTGCTACTAAAACCACTAAGCAAAATTGCAGCGGGAACATTTGAAATTACCTGAGATGCAAAAACACCCCATAAAACCTCATTACCACCAATACATCGAGTAAATAATGAATTGAAAAATGCAATGTTTTCCAGATTGCCGATTAAAATAAAAAGAGCAATGAAAGTTAAAAGCAAATAATAATCAACACCTAAAAAAACCCTTTTAAAGAAATTTTTCCCATCAAATTCTATTTTACTCATTTTAGGCAAAACGATATTATCAGTTGGAACAAACAATAACAATACAGCCAAAAACACTACAGAAACGACAATATAAGGCAAAAGCAATAAGAAAAATGATTCAAATGAAATATTGGAGACTGTATACATCACAATATTATGTGGAGCACCAATAGGAAGAACCATACACCCCACATTGGCGGCAATAGTCTGCAAAGAAACTGTAAATATTATTAAATCTGACCTATCAACCTTTTTTAAAGCCAATATGGAAAATGGCACAAATATAATCAAAGACACATCATTTGTAATAAATATGGAACTAAAAAAACAAGCAAAAACCAAAACCAAAACAAGACCCCTTGCGTTTCCTATTTTAGTCAATAGCTTTCGAACAAGAATTTCAAAAACAGATAGATTTTTTAAAACCTCAACAATGACCATGATGACAAAAAGCAATATAATTGTTTCCCAATTGATATAACTTAAATAACCAATATTTGGTTTGACAAAAAAACAAGAGATAATGGCTAATATGACAGATAGGGAAAATATTATTTCTTTTTTAAAAAAATCAACGCTTTTATCAATAAATTTTGTCATGGTATCTCAAAATTAATCTGCAATATCATCCATTGTTTCTAAAAGAAAACTTACGGGTCTAAAACCATCATTGCAAGATATCATGGCTGATTTTTTATTTTTCATCCAACCATCATAGAAATCCTCAGCACCATTAGCCAATGCAAGAACAAATGGAGAAAGTGATTCCCATGCACTATCACAGAAATTATCAGGCTTTTGCCAACCATTTGCTACAAAAACATCCCCCTCCTCAACATCGCATTCATGTTCGAGAGGATTTTCATACTTTTCAATTAAATCATCATGCCTGACCTTTTTCACGACTGTGATTTTTACTTTTTGCAAACTAATCACCTAACTAAAATAAAAAAAAGAGGAATTTATCCTTTTGTAACAATACTGATAATATCTCCATCTTTGAGCTCATAATCACTAGCTACACGCATTTTAGACCTTGCATCGACTGCATGCATAAACTTATCCCCAATATCGGTGTGGACAATATAAGCTAGTTCACGTGGAGTTGAACCTCTTTTAACTAAAAATCCATCAGGCAGGACATTGCCCTTTTGGTCTGTGTATTTATTCTCATCTTGAACCGGATAAACAACGATGTTATCCAATAGCTCAAAAATACCATAGTTTAGTGCATCTTGAACACCGGTGCTTCCATAAACATCCAAAATATTAGTTTGAATATATTCCAATGCTTTCTTTTGAGGTTCAGATAGCTCATCAGGTTTTAGAATTTCAAAATGGTCTTCGCCTGAAACATAACTGATTAAGCCGGATTTGTTAGCATTGACAAGTGCAAGTTCAGAATTTGCGGAAGTTGGAATTACATTAGGATATTTTTCTTTAATTCTTTCAATATTGGCTTTGGAAGTCGGAAGATCGGCCTTATTTGCAATAATCATCATTGGTTTTGCAATGTGTAAGATATTACGGGTAAGTTCAATTAAATCTTCTTCCTCCCATTTATTATAGTCCGGTTCAATTGTTCTTTTGGCTTCAATGATATCCTCAATAGCTATTCCAGTACCGGACAATTGGTCAAACAATACTTTTGAAATATCTAAATGCTCAGCGCCCACTTTTCTTATAAGCCTTACCCAATTTTTAGATAAGATTCCATACATCCACATTACTATTTCGTTTTCTAAAAATTCCAAATCTTCAAGTGGGTCGTGACTTCCAGCATCAACTGGGTTTCCTTCCAAATCAGTTGAACCTGAAGCATCAATAACATTTATGAACACTTTAGCTTGCATTAAATCGTCTAAAAACTTATTACCTAATCCTTTTCCTTCATGTGCTCCAGGAACCAATCCTGCAACATCTATTAATTCAATCGGAAGTAATCTTTTTCCATCGATACAAATTGAATTGTGAGGATTGCAAGTAACATCCAACTCTTTACATGGACAATCCTTAATTACATGAGCAACCGCTTTATTCGCATCGATTGTTGTAAATGGATAGTTTGCCATTTCAACTGTAGATGCAGTTGCTGAATTGAAAAAAGATGATTTTCCAACATTTGGTTTTCCACAAACTGCAATTTGAAGCATAATAATCACTTAAAAATTAATAACAACATTAATGTTTAATTTTTAAAATATAAATAGTTTCAGAAATGATATAATAATTGTATGAAAGATGATGATATTGACCGCCCACAAGCTATGAAAATCCGCCAAGGAATTCAGGATGCTATGACCTATTCCCTTCCAGACAAGAAGTTTAGTGAAAAAAGCATTGATTTAGTTGAAATTGACATTGAATTAGAGAATCTAGGTTGGAATTTTCATAATTATAGAATTTTAAACTTAACAGATGTTCATTTAGGCCAATGGATAAATCCGAAGTATTTATCTGATTTAATAGATTATGTAAATACCTTAAACGTCGATTTAATAACTTTAACTGGAGATTATTTTTCATATGTTATTGACGATTATATTAACTCTTTACAAAAATCATTTAAGAAATTAAATGCCAAAGATGGAAAATTTGGAGTTTTAGGAAATCATGACCACTGGATGAGTGCTGAAAAAATCAGGGACATCTTTAAATCTTCCGATATTGTTGATTTAAGCAATGACGTTTATACATTTAAAAAAGGCGAAGATTATCTTAATCTTTGTGGTGTTGATTCTTGTACTGTTTGTGCAGATGATTTAGATAAAGTAATTGATAAAATGCCTAAAAACATTCCAACCATCTTACTTGCCCATGAACCTGACTTTGCAAAAGAATCCTCAAAAACAAATATGTTCGATTTACAAATTTCAGGCCATTCACATGGAGGACAATTCATTATTCCAAAAGTTGAAACAACACCTCTCAGAGGCCCAAATTCAACAAAATATCCTGTGGGACTATATAAAGTTGGAAATATGATACAATACACAAGTAAAGGTCTTGGAACAAATTCATTTAGAATAAGAATTAATTGTAAACCTGAAATTACAATAATCACTCTTAAAACGACTAAAAAGCAGAAAATAGATATAGATTAAACAATATTCAAACAAATAAATATTGTAATCAAACTTTTAAAACTGATGATTAAAATGACTGGTAAAATTTATATTATTGGAATTGGACCCGGCGCAAGCGAATATCTAACTAAAAAAGCAATTGATACTGTAAATGAAAGTGATTACACCGTTGGAAGTACAAGAGCAATTGAACTTTTTGGAGATATCAAAGGAAAAATTGCTTTTAACGTGAAAGATTTAGTGGATAAACTTGAAGAAGGTGTTCAACTAGCTTGCGATGGAAATACCGTTTCAATATTATCAACTGGAGATCCTGGTTTTTCAGGTGTTTTAAATACTGTTTTAAGAATTTCCGGTGAAAAAGAATTTGATAAAAGCAATATCGAAGTAATCCCCGGAATCAGTTCACTCCAGCTTGCTGCCGCAAAATGCCATATCCAATGGGACAGTGCAAATGTAATGACTTTTCATGGAAGAGAAAACATTGAAGAGATTTTACCGGTTATAAATAATGGAAAAACAACAATTGCCCTTCCTTCAAGAAAAGTGAAAGACATGGCCCAGTTTTTACTCGATAACGGTGTTGAACCGGACCGAAAAGTTGTTGTTTGTGAACGCCTAAGTTATCCGGATGAGCAAATTGTAGAGGCCACCTTAAAGGATATCGCTCAAAGTGAATTCACCTATATGTGCATTATGGTCATATATTAGAATAATTTACCTTTAAAATTCATTTTAAAAGTTATTTACTATTTATTTTTAAAATTAAAGCTTTTATAATTCAGAAATCATACTTTGATTGTTGATTTGAAAAAATTAACATCAAGGTAGATATTATGAACATAAAAATAAACACCATATGTTTCATTTTCTTATTCCTTTTTTTAATATCTGCGGTTTCTGCCAGTGATTTTGAAAATGAAACATTATCAACTATCAAACAACCTGATTCAAATCAGACCTTATGTAAATTAAGTGTAGAAAATAGTGAGAAAACAACAAAAGCGATTTCGGACACAGGTGTGATTAACGCCAACAAACAAACAACCCAAGAAAAAGTTTATTTAACTGCACCTGATGTAAAAATGCACTACAAAGATGGAACTACATTTAAAGTTACTCTTAAAGACAAAAATAAAAAAGCAATAAGCAATGCAAAAATTAAAATTGCAATAAATGGAGTAACCTACAATAAAGTAACCGACAAGAAAGGAACAACATCAATTAATTTGAATTTGAAAAGCGGGACATATACTGTATTAACAACATTTGATGGAACCGCAAAATATTTAAAACAAAGCACCAAGAGCACAGTAACGATTAAAAGCACAATAAAATGTAGCGATTTTACTAAGTATTATAAGAATACCGCCTCATATTATGCTACATTTTATGATCAAAAAGGAAAACTTCTAAAAAACACTGCAGTAAAAATCAAATTAAACAGCAAGACATACTCAATAAAAACAAACAATAAGGGTGTTGGAAAATTATCTATCGATTTAAAGCCCGGAAAATATAGCATTTCTGTCACAAATTCAAAAACCTCAGAAACAATCACCAAAACCGTTACAATTAACTCACTGATTGAAGCAAATAATCTGGCAGTTAATGAAAGCGATACTGCCAAATTCAGCGTGAAAATCTTAAATAGCTACGGTAAGGCATCACCCAATAAAAAAGTAACATTTAAAGTAAATGACGCCACTTATACAAAGACAACCGATAAAAATGGAATTGCAACTTTAAATCTGAAATTAGATGTTGGAAAATACACAATAACAACAGAATTCTCTGGATTGAAGTCAACAAACACAATAACCGTCAATAAACTTATAAAGACTTCGAAATTTTTACATACAATTTTAATTCCGGATTATGTTAATGTGACTACATCTTATGTATTTAAAAACTCACAATATTCCCTAAAGACAGGGCCAAATGGAATTATAAGATTACCGAAAAATGAAATTTTTACAGTTCAAATTGGTGATAAAACCTATTTATTTTCAACTTCTAAAATAGAAGGGATAGATTCCATAGTGATTGGATATAATAACTACCTAATCCCTTTAGATGGAAGCGGAATCAAAAGCAACTATAATAAAAATAATTTAAAAGACAATGGAATCACCATTTCAAAAATAAACGGATATACACAAATCGATTATCAATCCAACACCAGCAATAATGTTGAATTATTTGGAGTATATGCAGACAAATACCTAACCAACAGTGAAACAATAACATACATGCAAAACGACAAAATAACCGCCAAAGTTAATTTCCAAACACAAAGCTTTGATGAAACTGGCCTCAAATACAATTTGGCAAAATATTATCAAAAATCAATCAACGATTTTAACACCAAAAGCTATGATGAGATAACTAATCACAATACCGCATCAATTAAATTTACGAATACAAATATTCCGGTAGAGTTTAGTTATTATGGAAGAAGTATTGCAGGTTATGTATCAAAAGAAACTATAATCACAAAATTTTTCGTTGACGGAAAAAAAGAACTTGAAAAAACAGAAACAATCAGCTACGGGGTTTCCAACAAATATAGAAAAAGCTTGGGCTTTGAAATGCTTCAATCATATAGCATAATAAATGAGAAGATAACTGCAAACATTTTAAAAAACTGGGTGTCGATAAACTCCAATTATTTATCCAGATTTGGTGTGATGAATGTTTATGGAATGCATTTGGCGTCCCTTGAAACAACTTGGCTTGCAGATGAAATAGCTGACAGCCACTCAAAAGAATTTGGAGTATCTTGGAAACGAGGCCATACATTAACAATATTGGGAGGCATAAACCTTGAAGACACATATTTAAACATTTTAAATGCCGACATGGGAATGGATGTCAGTGGAAATGAGAAAAATGCAATTTTATTTAGATTAATTAACTCCATAAATTTGCCAAACTTAGAGGATTATTCTTTATCGGAAGTTGCATGGAGATATCAGGACAATACAACAAACTCCCAAGACAATATATTTGCTGCAATCGCAAATAAAAAGTTCAGCATCGCACAATTGGAAGAAATGATTTATATTTTCTCAGAAGATGAAACAAACTCTGCAATGGTACTTAATTCAACAAGCGGAGTATCAAATATGATTCTAAGCCAAGGAAATGCAACCTATAAAGGATCAAAAATATTTACCGCAGGCGATTGTTGCAGTGTTGGGATAATGCCTAAAGACATAATTGCAGGAATTAAAATCACTTTAAACTCCTTTACTAAAGGAATTGAAGAAATTTCAAATAGTTTAGATAAACTTCATCCATTGAGCGTTTTAGCATATTATGGAATCAAATTAGTATTAGAAAGGACATTACAAGGAGCATCTGCAACTATCACAAGTTTATTTACACTGATGGTTGCCATACAAAATGTTGGAACTATGTATAGAGACAAAATTGTAAATGAAGAAGATTGGCATGCATTAATGGATACCGTAACCTTTACAAGGCCCGGATATCTACAAGGGAAGAAGGTTTATAATATCCCCAACAATAAGGGAGGATACGATTACATTGAAGTAAAAATCAATGGAGATTTAAGTTTAGACAGAGATAATGCAGTATATATCAGTGATGGGAGCGTAAGGAAGTTAACTAAAGAAGAGACCTACCAATACTTTAGTGACGAATATTGGACACCAATAAGTTTACCTACACAATATTGGGATGACAGTTGGCAAGGGATTGTAACATGAAAATAATTAAAAACTTTAAAAAACAACCAAAAATAATTCAAATCTTAGACATTGTATTCGTGATACTTTTCGCATATGAAACTGTCTTGATTTTACACTACAATTCTATAGATTATACAATTACATCGTTAATGTTGTTTATAATACTCGCAAATAGTATTTTAAAACTTAAAAACTAGTTAAAAGTTAAAATAATTGCCTATTTTAACTTTTTTTATTTTTTAAATAAATAGAATTTTTGAAAAAAAATAAATAATAAAAGTTAAGAATGAAACATCTTAACTTAAAGTTGTATAGCTTCTTGAGTTACTTCATCATTGTCCTCATCATCATATAAAATGTGGGCCAATTTCAATAGCTTTTCCTGACCTTTAACTTCGTCTTTAAACAATGGAACTTCAGCGATATGTTGGTCTGGGAATTTTTGATCTATTAATGCTAAACGTTTTTGTTGTAACTTGTGTCTTGAATGACAGAAATCACAGTCACAGATATCAGGCATTACCTGATTAACGATGACACTATCAACAGTGATATCAAATTTGCCCAATGCTTCAAGTGCTCTTTCTGATTCGTAAATGGACATTTCCTCTGGAATTACAACCATTTTAAATGTGGTTCTATCAGGATCAGACAGAACATCTTTTGCCTTGTCAATTTCTTCTTTGGTTCTTTTTAAGTCTTCAGAAGTTTGAGGATCATCCACAGCTTCCATGAAAGGCATGATTTTTTTAAGAGCATTGGTTGCGGTTCCTAATTTAGCCTTAGCCATCATCAATTTACCTACCCATGAATCCATTACTTCAGGGAAGGATAATAATCTTAAAGTGTGACCTGTAGGTGCAGTATCAAATACAACAACGTCATATTCATCGGAGTTCATTACTGCCATGAACATTTCAAAGGCTGCTGCCTCATCAGCACCCGGAGAAGCAGACGCCATATCCAATTGGTCAGTTAAGAAATCCATACCCAATAATCCGCCATCTGATGATGGATTATTAGCTTTTTGCACTTCTAAAGCAGCCTGTTTTTGAGCCATTGCTTCATCAGGGTCAATTTCAACTGCAAACAAATTGGTTTTAATTTCGCGTGGATAACTGCCGATAGGTACTTCAAGGGAATCTGCCAAGGAGTGTGCCGGGTCGGTTGAAACAATCAAAGTCTTTTTACCTTGTTCAGCTAGCCATAATGCAGTAGCAGATGAAACAGAAGTTTTTCCAACTCCTCCTTTTCCACCTACAAAAATGAATGTTGTTTTATCTTTATTAAATTTAAAATAATCTTTAAATGCCAAAGAGATTACCTCCTTAATAAACTTACTTTTAGTTACTAAATGTTATTTAATTCATCATACTATATAAAATTAATCATGCGATTTTTTTTAAACAGGTTCTGCATTTGGCATACAATATAATATATTAATTAATAGTGACATATTATTTAATGTATGAATGATGAAGGTTGGTGAAAACATTAGTGAAATTCCAGATATAAACTTAGAAAAAACAAAAAATGACATTGTTGAATTCATAGAATCTAAGGTTAATGAAGCTAAAAGCAATGGAATTGTTGTTGGTTTAAGTGGAGGAATTGATTCAACTCTCACGGCTTATCTGGCATGTGAAGCGGTTGGAAAAGACAATGTATTTGGAATTATCATGCCATCCACTACAACACCGACCGAAGATAAAATTCATGGAATAGAAATAGCTCAACTTTTAGGAATTGACTATAAAGAAATAGCTATTGACAGCATTCTAAATGAATTTTTATTCTTGACACAACTTGAAGAGAATGATTTAGCTATCGGGAATCTTAAAGCGAGAATCAGGATGTCAATCATTTATTATTATGCAAATCAAAAAAATTACCTAGTTGGCGGAACTGGTAATAAAAGCGAAATCCTTATTGGTTACTTTACAAAACATGGAGATGGAGCATGTGATATTGAACCAATTGGAGATTTATACAAAAGTGAAGTTTTCAAATTAAGTGAATATTTAGATATTCCAGAAGAAATTGTTAATAAACCTCCACGTGCAGGTTTATGGGAAAATCAGACCGATGAAGAAGAGATTGGAATGTCTTATGATTTGCTTGATCAAATTCTTTTCCTTTACACAGAAAAAGATATGAAAAATACTGAAATTGCTAAGAAATTAGATATTTCAGTTGATGATGTTGATATGATTATTACAAAAATTATCAGGAGCGAACACAAAAGCAAAGTTCCTGAAAGTCCTTTAAAAACAATATTATAATGGTGATTTAGTGAGCGAAAATATAGAAAAAAAATGGCAAAAAAAATGGGCTGATGCAAAAATATTTGAATCAAACCCGGACGAAAGGGAAAAATTATTCCTTACAGTGGCTTTCCCATATCCTAGTGGAGCAATGCATATTGGTCACGGGCGCACATATACCGTTCCGGATGTTTATGCAAGGTTTAAAAGAATGGAAGGTTATAACGTATTATTCCCAATGGCTTGGCACGTAACTGGTGCTCCTGTTATTGGAATAGCCGACAGAATCAAAAGAAAAGACCCTTGGACATTAGACTTATATGAAAGAGTTCATGGCGTTCCAAAAGAAACCTTACCTAAATTAGAAGACCCAGAATTTATTGTAAAATACTTTTCAACCGAATATCATGAAGTAATGGAAGAAATGGGTTACTCTATCGATTGGAGACGTGAATTTAGAACAATCGATCCAACCTACAGAAAATTCATCGAATGGCAAATAACAACCCTATATGAAAAGGGTTTGGTTGCAAAAGGAGAACATCCTGTAAAATACTGTCCAAACTGTGACAATCCTGTCGGAGACCATGATTTGCTTGAAGGTGAAGGGGTCGGCGTTAATGAACTCACTTTACTTAAATTTAAAATTGATGATAAAGTTTTAGTTACCGCAACTTTAAGACCTGAAACAATAGTTGGTGCAACCAACATCTGGTTAAATCCTGACGTTGAATATGTTTTGGTTGATGCCGAAGGTGAAAACTGGGTTATTACAAAAGAAGCTCACTATAATCTACAACACCAAATTAAAGACTTAAAAATCATATCTGAAATTAACCCTAATGATTTAATTGGAAAAATGGCAATCAATCCATTCACCGGAGATGAATTACCAATTTTCCCAGCCAGTTTTGTAAGTGCATCCTACGGTAGTGGAGTAGTATTTTCCGAACCTGCAGATGCGCCGGCTGACTACATTGCACTTCAAGATTTAAAAAATAACGAAGAATTGATAGCTAAATACAATTTAGAAGGCATTATTGACAATGTAGTGCCGATTCCTGTATGTACCCTTAAAGGATATGGGGAAATACCAGCGGCAGACATCATTGAACGCTTAGGAATTACAGATCAAAACGATGAAAAATTACATGAAGCTACAAATGAATTATACAAAGCCGAACACAGTAAAGGTACAATTATTGAATCAATTCCAGGCTTTGGTGGAATGAAAGTTCGTTTTGCTCGTGAAGAGCTAAAAGAAAAACTGATAAATGAAAATATGGCTACAATAATGTATGACTTCGCTGAAAGGCCAGTCATATGTAGATGTGGAAATAATTGTGTTGTTAAAATCATGGACAATCAGTGGTTCATGAAATATGGAAACGAAGAATGGACCGAGAAAACTTTAAAAGTTCTTGAAGGCGAAACCATCATTCCAAAAGAATTGAAAAGTAACTTTGAATATTACATTAATTGGTTAGATGATTGGGCATGTTCTAGAAAAGTAGGACTTGGAACAAGACTTCCTTGGGATAATCAATGGTTAATCGAGCCGTTAACAGACTCTACAATTTATATGTCCTACTATACAATCGCAAAATACTTAAGAGACATGAACCCTGATGATTTAACAATACCTTTCTTTGATAAAGTCTTGCTTAACAAAGATTCAGGAGACATTAGTGTTCCTGCAGATAAAGTAGCTGAAATCCAAAATGAATTTAATTATTGGTATCCACTTGATTGGAGATTATCTGCAAAAGATTTAGTAGGTAACCATTTAAGCTTTTTAATGTTTACCCACAGTGCAATTTATCCTGAAGACAAATGGCCAAGGGGAACAGTAGTATTTGGAATGGGTCTTTTGGAAGGAAATAAAATGTCCTCTTCAAAAGGTAATGTAATTCTTCTTAAAGATGCAATCCAAGATTACACCGCTGATGTTGTAAGACTTTTCTTAATGGCATCTGCTGAACCATGGCAAGACTTTGATTGGAGAGAAAAAGAAGTGCTTGGAACTAAAAGAAGACTTGAATGGTTTAGAGAATTTGCAGCTAAAATTGAAGAAATAAAAGGATCTGCATTAGACTTAAGCAATATCGAAAAGGTTGAATTGACCCGTACAATTGATTTGTGGATGATAAGTCAACTTAACCAACACATTAAAAAATCAACAGAAGCTTTAGAAGTCTTCCAAACAAGACAAGCACTACAAGAATCATTATTCTTACTTAAAAAAGATGTAGATCATTATCTATACAGAGTAAAACATTTACTTGACTCACAGGACCCTGCAATTGTTTATGTTTTATCAACTGTTCTTGAAGCTTGGATTAGGCTTCTTGCACCATTTACACCACACACATCAGAAGAGTTATGGACCACATACGGCGGAGAAGGATTCGTAAGCGAAGCAAGTTGGCCAGAGTATGATGAATCATCAGTTAGTGTGGAAATCGAGAAATCAGAAGAATTTGTACAAAACGTCATTAAAGACATTACACAAATCAAAAAGATGGTAAAGGACGATGTTTCCAAAGTCCACATTTACCTTGCTCCTGATTGGAAATGGGACTTATACAAAATAGCTGATGAAGTTGGAAAACCAGATATTGGTCAAATTATGGGAAAAGCTATTGGAGCAAATATCTATGATGACAAAAAAGAAATTGCCCAAGTAGCTAAAAAGATTGGTCGTGAAATGACTAAAACTAAATACATCGGTAAAATCAACGAAGAAGAAATCCTCGCTGATGCTTTAGATTACATTATCGAAGAAGTTGATACTGAAGTCATCATACACACCGACGATTCCTATGATCCACAAAATAAGGCTAGAAATGCAATGCCTTACAAACCTGCAATTTTCATGGAATAATTAATTTTATTCCACAATTTCTATTTTTTTAATAAAAATTATATATTACCAAATCATAACCTTATTCATCGAGGTGTTAAAACCATGAAGAAAAAACTATTTACTATATTCTTGGTTAGTATTTTCTTGCTTGCTTCTCTTAGTTTTATTCAAGCAGCAGATACTTCAGATGAAGGGGCAGATGAACCTTCAACAATTTCCGTCAAGATTAAATGGGATGACAAAGGTCATACTGACAAAAGACCAGATTTTGTGACTGTAAATATCTTAAAAAACGGACAAATAGTTGATAAAATAATATTAAATGAATCTAACTCATGGAAAGCAACAATTGAAGTTGATAATGATGGAAGTTATTCTGTAGAAGAAGACAACGCTACACTTTCAAACTATTCCATTTCCATAACTGGTAACCCCGATATAGGATTTACAATAACAAACGCCCTTAAATCAGACACATTAGGAGCAGCGGGAAATGACGATTCTGACAATTGTGCAACATCATCAGATGTGAAAAATGAAGTTCCAACTTCAGAAAACTGTGCTACCGATAACAGTGCTGATACTACTGTTGTAAATAACACTAACGACAAGAATAATACAGACACCAACAGTACTCAAAATACAAATCAAACAAACATAACTGTTGTCCAAAACACTACAATCGTTAAACAGGAACCTAAAAAGGAAGATCCTGTTACTACTACACTAAAAAACACTGGTCTCCCAATACTTTTAGTTATAGTTGCAGTGATAGCAATAGTTATTCCAATAACACGTAGAAAATAGATAAGTAGATGCTTTCCATCTACAAATTTTTTATTTTTTTAATTTAAATTAGGAGCTATTTAAAAAAAGTCAGATTTTAATTAATTAGATAGCTATAGCTTTCTTGCGAATACTAAATATCCACTATGACCAACCATGCGTGTTTTTGGTCTCACACCTTGCTGTCTGACTTCCAAACCACGCTCTAAAATCTCAATAATTTCAATATCATAAAATCCTAGTTTTTTAGCAATACGATAAGAGATTTCAGCCTGATCAATATAAGGAGCATAGACTGCAAGCCATCCCCCAACATTTAAAGACTCCAATACGTCTTCAAATATTTCAAATGGCTTAGGCAAATCTAAAAAAATCAAATCGATGTTATCTTCACCAATCCCTTCCTTAATGTTTTGATTTTTAACCTCAATGTTTTTAATTCCAAAGTTATCGATGTTTTTACGAGCAACCTCTGCAAAATCTTCTCGAATTTCATAGGTGAATACTCGGCCCTCGGAACCTACAACATTTCCAAAGTTTAGTGCAATCGCTCCAGCACCGGTTCCAGCATCAACGACACGTGCCCCTGCACCCAAACCTGTATGAGCCAGCACCAAACCAATATCTTTTTTAAGAAGAATAGAACATCGCCTATCCATTAAATCTATAAAATCATTGATATTAGGTTTTACGATTTTAAATGTGTGGTCAAGATGGCTTTTTACTTCATCCCCAATTTGAGCATCATCTAAGACATCTGCTTTTACAATACCCAAATCACTTTGAAATTCAGCGCCAGGTTTTAAAATATATTTTTTCCCACGTTCATCTAAAATCATTTTCATATTTTTCACCTAATTTCAAGTTCTGCTAATCTTTTCACTCTTTTTAATGAATCCGGATGAGTAGATAACAATTCCATGATTCCATTTTTTGTAGAAATTCTAACATCGGAATAAGCTAATCTTCTTAACTCTTCATCGGATATTTTTCCATCACCGTCAAAGTCAATTTGCCTAAAGTCAATGACATCATTTTTTGCATTATTGACATCGTTTACAAAGAATGCTCTGTTGGTATTTACCTCATCAATAGTTTCTTTGCTGCATCTTGAAGCACCGTAAGATAATTTATAAAGCGCTGAGACTAAAGCGGCTGGACGATTTCCATACTCAACACTGGCCTCATCAGCATAGTATTCCCTTGTTCTTGAAATAAACAATACCAAGAGTTGTCCAATTAAATAGAACAGATAGCCAACAATACCTATGATAATAGTTCCACCATTATCCCTATCACCTGAAAACATGAAGGATAAAGCAATATAATAACAAATCATCGGAATTACGCTTACAGCAGAAGTGACAATCATGTCATTGTGTTTAATATGGCCCATTTCATGACCCAATACTGCTTTTAATTCATCATAGTCAAGCAATCCCAAAATTGGGCGAGTAATTGCGATGTGACCGCTTCTACTGGATCTTCCGTATGCAAATGCATTTGGAATGTTGATTTCAGACAAACCGATTTCAGGCTTTGGAACACCCGCAGCAAATGCAAGTTCCTCAACCATTCTATGAATATGAGGAGCTTCAGCTTCAGACAATGGCCTTACATTCATTGAATGTTTAACCAATGATGGTCCAAACCAATATTGTAAAAATACAATTATTAAACTTGCAACTAGCCATACCATATAACTTCTGACACCTAAATATGATCCAGCAAGCATTACAAGGAAATAAACAATTGTAAACATTAAAATCGATGTTATCCACATTCTTAATTGAAGTTTCCATGTGCCTCTCATTTTTAACACCTTAAAAATTTTTTAATTAATACTTTTCAAGTACTCTCTCAATTGAATTATATATAATATTTTCACATATAAAAACATTAACAAAAAGTTAATTATTAACCTAAAACATAACATTTTACAGTAAAAATATGGTGATTAAATGAGCGGACCTTGGGTAGAAAAATATAGACCACAAAAACTAGAAGACATCGTTGGACAAAAACAAATCATTACCAGACTTGAAAAATATGTAGGCGAAGAAAGCATGCCTAATTTAATGTTTACAGGCCCAGCAGGTGTTGGAAAAACCACAACAGCATTGGCCCTAGTAAAATCAATTCTAGGCGAATACTGGAGACAAAACTTTTTAGAACTAAACGCATCTGATGCAAGAGGAATTGACACAGTTAGAGATCGTATCAAAAATTTCTGTAGGCTTAAACCTGTTGGCGCTCCATTTAGAATAATCTTTTTGGATGAAGTAGACAACATGACCAAAGATGCTCAACACGCTTTAAGACGTGAAATGGAAATGTATACAAAAACCGCTTCATTTATACTTTCATGTAATTACTCATCAAAAATTATCGACCCAATCCAATCAAGATGTGCAATATTCAGATTTGCCCCAATCAAAGGGGAAGAAATAAAAGAAAGATTGCAGTTCATCTGCGAAACTGAAGGTTTTGAAGCAGATGATAAAGGTCTTGAAACCATAGTTTATTTTGCTGAAGGGGATATGCGTAAAGCTGTTAATGTCTTGCAAGCGGCAGCTTCCGAAGGTGAAGCAATAACTGAGGACTCAGTTTATGAAGTAGTATCTAAAGCAAAACCGCAAGAAATTGGAAAAATGATAAATAAAGCATTAATGGGCGATTTTTTAGGTGCTAGAACAATATTAAGAGAAACAATGGTGCTTCAAGGAACAAGCGGAGAAGACATGGTGACTCAAATTTATCAAGAAGTTTCCAAAAGAGTGGTTGACGGCAAAATGGAACCTGATTTTTATATTGATTTAATTAATTCAATAGCTGATTGCGATTTTAGAATAAGAGAAGGAGCAAATCCAAGAATACAACTTGAAGCTCTTCTAACCAAATTCATTTAAGGTATCGAAATGTTATGGACAGATAAATACCGACCACAAACCTTAGATGAAGTAGTCGGTAATAATAAAGAGAAAAAGATAATCCTAGACTGGGTTGGAAATTGGAAAAAAGGAAATCCACAGCACCCCCTACTTTTAGTTGGACCTCCAGGGATTGGAAAAACCACACTCGCGCTTATTATCGCAAAAGAATTTTCAGAATACATTGAGCTTAATGCAAGTGATAAACGTTCCCAGGACGTTATTAAAAATACTATTGGAGAATCATCTTCTACAAGATCTCTTTTTGGAGACGAATACAAACTAATCATCATGGACGAAGTAGATGGAATCCACGGAACCAATGACCGTGGAGGCGTAAAAGCCATTGGAGAGATTATTAAAAGCTCAAAACATCCTATGATTCTAATAGCTAATGACTTTTATTCAAAACGCCTGCAATCAATTAAACCAAAATGTACTATCATTAAAATGGCTAAAGTTAGAAGCCCAAGTATTAGAAAAGCCCTAAAAGAAATAGCCCAAAAAGAAGAAATTAAAGCTAATCCAAAAGCCCTTGATTTAATTGCTAAAAAATCTAATGGAGATATGCGTTCTGCAATTAACACACTTCAAGCGCTGGCCGATAAAGATGAAGTACTGGAACCAAAAGCTGTTGAAGATTTAAGAACAAAAGATGACAGATCAGATATCTTCAATGCAATAACTGGTGTTTTAAAAAGTAAAAACCCTCAGCACGTAAGGGAAGCTCTAAGAGTTGATGAAGACCCAACACTTGTAATGGAATACATTGCAGAAAACATTCCAAGGGAATACACAAAGAAAAATGAAATCAAAAAAGCTTATGAAAATATAGCTAAAGCTGATTTATACTTTGGAAGAGCCCAAAGCAGCAGAAATTACGGTTATTGGAGATATGCAAGTGACTTTATGGGAATCGGAGTTAGCTCTTCTAAAAAAGAAACCTATAAAAAATTCACAAAAATTCAAACCCCAACAATATTCACATTAATGGGGCGCAATAGAGGTAAAAGAAACCTAAGAGACGGAATAGCTGAAAAGATGTCTGCTAAAATGCATATTTCACATTCCATAGCTATTTCAATGTTTCCATACCTAGAAATCATGTTTAAAAATGATGAACTTGCTTGGGAGATATCTGACTTTTTAGAACTTGAAGAAAATGAAATAAAAAGATTCAGATCCAAAAAGATTCCTAAAAAAGTTATAACCAAAATGGAAAAACAAAAAGCTCAAATGAGAGTTGAAGAGCGTGACAAAAGATTTGAAGAACTTCAAAATCAAATGTTAAACACAGTTCCTGAAGAACCTGAAGAAAAAGTCGAAGATGAACTTCCATTTGAAATTCCAAACCTTGAAAGTGAAGAAACTGTTGAAGAAGAAACTCCTGAAGAGGTAAAAGAAGAAAAAGCTGAAGAGAAAAAGGAAAAAAAGAAAACAGATAAGCAAGTTTCACTTTTTAGTTTTTAATTTATTTTCAATATATTCACTTGCTTTGATGACATTTTCCCTGTATTGAGGTGCAACATCTTCCAAAAATTCGGAAAACGAAATAGCCAATTCATCCGTATTTTCATTTTTTAGTGTTTCCTGGCCATCCATCTCTAAAAATGAATTAATCCACTCTAGAGATACGTTCAGCAAAGGATAAATTTCATTTGTTTTACTTCTGAAATCTATTCCCTCACCAGAGAAGATGCTTGAAAAAATATCATTAACCTCATCATCCAAAATAATAGGATTAACAACTAAATCATGCTCCCCCTCATAAACCAGTTTAGCGCCATATTTTCGAGTGTAAGGCTCCAGCAATAATTCTATGATAAAATTATCCTTTGGCATCAGTATTTTAGAGTTAGGTTCGATTTCTAAAGCCAGATGTTTTGATGATTTTGAACATATCTTTTGAAAAAGGCTGCTTCTTACAACTTCAATTTCTGGATATTGCTTGTTGAATGTTGCTTCACGAGTCCTTGAAAACTTTGAAAATCTCAAGTTGTTAATGTAGATTTTTTGAGGAGTATATGAAATAAAACGAGTATCTACACCAATCATTTTTAAAAATTTCAATACATCCCTTTTTGATGTTGTAAACTCATCATCTTCATTAGCTAAGCCTGAAATATCAAAGATCAAATCCATGTTATCTTCCCAAATAATTGTTAAGTGCTTCCTGCATTACATCAATCGGAGCATCTCGACCAGTCCATATTTTAAAACTCTCAGCTCCCTGATAAAGCAACATTTTAATTCCATAGATAGGTTTTGCTCCTGCCTTAATAGCCTCTTTTAGCAAAACAGTTTCATTAGGATTATAAACTGCATCAAATACGACTAAATCTTCATGCATGTTTTCTGCTGTAGCTATTGGCTCGTCGTTAACGTGAGGATCCATTCCCAAAGGAGTTGTATCTACCAGAATATCAGCATCAGGCAAATAATTATCTATTTCGGATATTGATGCAAAATTAACATCACCTATTAAATCAGACGCTAAAACATCATCTGATAAGTTTTTAGCTTTATCAACATTTCTATTCAGTATTGTTATTGAACTTGCCCCAAATTTTGCAAGGTAAAATGATATTGCTCTTGAAGCTCCTCCAGCACCAGCTACAATAATTTTCTTATCTTTAATTGAAGTGACTTCTTCAATAGCTCTTACAGCCCCAATTCCATCAGTATTATATCCTTTTAATTCCTTAAAATCAATTGTATTCACAGCACCGATTAGTTTAGCAACTTCGTCCAACTCGTCCAAATACTGCATCACTTCAATTTTATGGGGAATTGTAACATTAAAACCTTTAATGTTTAATGATTTTGCACCTTCAATAGCGGAAGATAAATCAGTAGGATTTACGTCAAATGCAACATAAGCATAATCCATTCCCAATTTTTGAAATGCGGCATTATGCATCGGCGGTGAAAAACTATGTTCAACAGGATGGCCTATCAAACCTACAATATTTGTACTACCTTTAATATTCATATAATAATAATTGATTCATATTATACTAAAAACTTTTTAGTTTTTAATCGAATTTGCTGAGATCCTATTTGAAAAGCAAAACCTTTTCCTACACATTGCTTTAGAATCTATCTAGACCCTCTGCAAAAGCGTGTTTCCTTTCTTGAATTGATTCTATAAGAGATTGATATTATTACATCAAGGCCCTGTCATATTTGAGACTTAACTCCATTTTTAGAGTTTTATGAATATCCCTTACTAAACTCTAAATCATTAACATAATGTCTATGGAGCATTTGAAAAGTAAAATAACAAAAGATTATATAACTTTGTATAACCAAAATTAAATTATAATAAATTTAATCATAGGAGAGTAAAAATGGAATTTACAAGACCTAGAGGTACAAGAGATTTCTTATTTGATGAAATGAGACAGAGAAAAAAAGCAGAAAGTACCTTAAGAAACATATTCGAAAATTACGGTTATCAAGAAATTAAAACACCTTTATTTGAAGAATTAAAGTTATTCACAACAAAATCTGGAGAAGAAATTGTTAATCAATTATACAATTTTAAAGACAAATCAGACAGAGAATTAACATTAAGGCCTGAAATCACAGCTCCAGTTGCTAGATTATACTTAAACGAGCTTGAAAAAACTTCCACAAAACCTATCAAACTTTATTACTATGGAAGCTGTTTTAGATATGAGAGACCTCAAAAGGGAAGATTTAGACAATTCTGGCAATTTGGCTGTGAGCTAATTGGAGCCAATTCACCTCAAGGTGAAGCCGAAGTCATTGCACTCTGTACAGATGCAATTAACGCTTTAGGAATTACAACCGCCGATGTTAACCTTAACCACTTAGGTATCATTAGAGGACTATTCAAACACTTTGAAATCACACAGGAGACTCAAAGGGAAATAATGGTCGTTATTGATAAAGGAGATAAGGACTTATTGATTGAATCATTAAGCGGCGATGACCCGGTAATCGATAATGATGAATTAAACAAAATACTTTTAAAACTTATTGATATGGTTGGGGACAAAACCATCTTAAGTGAAGTTGAAGATTTACTTGCCCCTTATGATGAGCCAAAACAAGCTCTAAAAGAGTTTAAGCAATTAATTGAACTTTTAGAAGCTTTCAATGTTAACAATTACACATTAAACTTAGGTGTTGCAAGAGGACTTGATTACTACACAGGAATCGTGTTTGAGATTTATGTTCCAGAACTTGGTGCTCAAAAACAAATCTGTGGTGGAGGATCATACAATTTAGTGAAACTCTTCGGAGGTCAGGAAGTTGAATCAACAGGATTTGCACTTGGTTTTGACAGATTGATGAATGCAATAGAAGAGTTAACCGAAACCGAAGAATTACCTTCACACTTGGACATTTATGTTGCTCCAATTTCAGAAAGTGTAAGACCGAAAGCATATGAAATAACACAAACCCTAAGAAAAAACAACATTAAGGCAGACGTTGACTTGAACGGTAAAAAGTTCAAGAAACTAATGAATTATGCTGACAAAATTAAAGTTTCAAAAATAGCAATCATTGGTGAAAACGACCTTAAAGAAAATAAAATTACAATCAAAGACATGGTCAGCGGAAACCAGGAATTGGTAGATATTGATAACATTATAGATTATCTCAAAGAGGAATAAGTATGGAAATTAATTTCAGACATGAAATAAACGGTGTTAAGGTCATAACAGCTATTGCCCAAGACGCAGATACAAATCAAATATTAATGTTGGCAAACATGAACAAAGAAGCACTTCAAAAAACAATCGAAACCGGAAAAGCTCATTACTGGAGTACTTCACGAAATCAATTATGGCTAAAAGGCGAAAGTTCCGGACACTTTCAAGAAGTAAAAGAAATTCTTGTTGACTGCGATATGGATGCAATCGTTTTAAAAATCAAACAAACCGGAGCCGCATGCCATGAAGGCTACCTTTCATGTTTCTTTAGAAAAATCAACACCGACAATAAGATTGACATTGAAAATTTAAATGATGAGGATTTAGAAATCGTGCTCGAAAGACTCGTAAACCCTGATGATGTGTATTAAAATGAAATGTATAATTCCAGATACAAGCGCAGTGATAATAGGAGCTGTAAGCGAATTAATAGAAAATAGAGATTTTGACTATCCAGAAATCATTGTTCCAGAAGCTGTAGTTTGTGAACTTGAACATCAAGCAAATGCAAAAAGGTCTGAAGGAATAAAAGGATTAGTTGAACTCCAGAAACTGCAACAAATGCAAGATGAAGGCGAATTATCCATTACCTTTAAAGGGAAACGTCCGACTAACTATGACATAAAATATGCTAAAAGTGGCGAGATAGATAGCATTATACGAGACCTGGCAAGATCAGAATTCGGGACATTGCTTACAAACGACAAAGTGCAGGCCGAAGTTGCAAAAGCTCAAGGAATTCCAGTTTATTATTTTGAACAAAAATACATTCACAAGGCCCTCTCAATTGAAAAATTCTTCGATGACAATACAATGTCAATTCATTTAAAAGAGAATGTTGTTCCGATGGCCAAAAAAGGAACCCCCGGACACATTGACTTTGTTAAACTTGAAGATAAACCCTATTCATATTCAGAACTTAAAAATATAGTGGATGAAATACTTGAAAAAGCACATACCGATTCAAAAACCTACTTAGAATCAGACAAGGAAGGGTCATTTGTCGTTCAGTCAAGAGAATACAGGATTTCAATAGCTTATCCACCATTTTCAGAAGGTCTTGAAATTACTGTTGTTCGCCCTGTTGCCAATATAGACTTGGACGAATACCATTTGTCTGACAAATTATTAAACAGAATTAAGACAAGTGCAGAAGGAATACTAATCTCAGGTTCACCAGGAGCTGGTAAATCCACATTTGTTCAAGCAATTGCTAAATATTATTCAGGAGAATTAAATAAGATTGTTAAAACAATGGAATCACCAAGAGATTTACAATTAGGTGATGAAATAACCCAATACAGTCCTCTTGAAGGCAGTATGGAGAACACTGCAGATGTTTTATTGCTTGTAAGACCAGATTATACAATTTATGATGAATTAAGAAAAAATACTGATTTTAATATCTTTGCAGACATGAGGCTTGCAGGTGTTGGAATGATTGGTGTCGTCCATGCCACACGTCCAATAGATGCAATTCAAAGAATTGCTTCAAGAGTAGAACTTGGAGTAATCCCTTCAATTGTAGATACAAGCATTTACATTGAAAATGGACAGGTCACAAGCGTGTATGAAACTAAAATGACCGTTAAGGTTCCAACAGGAATGAAGGAAGCGGATCTTGCAAGGCCGGTTATTGAAGTAAGGGATTTCGAAACCGGAGAGCTCAAAAATGAGATTTACACATATGGTGAGCAAACCATTGTTATGGATATGGATTTGGTAAACGGGTCTGGCGAAGATGGCCATCACAAATCTTCCGTTGACCTAATTGCAGAAAAAGAAATTTTAAGAAAAATTAAAAGAATACTCCCTAAAAAGGCAAAAGTAGATGTCGAGGTAATATCACCAGATAGGGCCAACATTTACATTCCAGACCAATACGTTCCTAAAATCATTGGAAAGAATGGAAAAAGAATTGCTGAGATTGAACGTGAAATTGGAATAAGTTTGGGCGTGGAAATAATCGAGGAAAAGCCAGTGGACAAAACCCCATTCGAAGTAGACATAATCCATACAAGAAAACAGATGATTTTGGATTTGGGCAGGGAAAATGGAAGACAAAACTTTGATATTTTAATTGAAGGAGAATATCTGCTTACTGCAACAACCTCTAAAAAAGGAGAAATAAAAATTAAAAATGGAATTGAGTTGTCTGATTTCATCCTAGAAGCTATTGAAATGGGATTGAAAATTACAGCAGTTAAAAAATAGTGATAATATGAAAATTGGTGCATCAGCTTTAGCAGGAATTGAATATCCATTAGAAGAAACATTAGAATTCATTGAAAATTTAGGACTCAAATATGTAGAATTAGTGCATCAATTTCCCTCAGAAAATATAGATATTAACACATTAGAAAGCTATAATCTTAAATACACTATCCATGCTCCGTTTATGGATGTTAATATTGCAGCATTGCAAGAAAAAAGCAGATTAAATTCTATTGAACAGATTAAAGACTCAATAGATTTTGCCAACAAAATCAATGCTGAAGCCGTCGTTGTTCATCCAGGTTTGGCTTCATTTTTAGTAAATAAATATTTCATCGATGATGTTTATAAAACTGCAAATAAATCCATTAAAGAAATTGGAGAATATGGGAAAGATTTAGGTGTTTTAACCACAATTGAAAACATGCCTAATTTTGAAGCTATGATTTATCAAAATATGGAAGATTTGAATGACTTGTTAGTCTCACTTGACATGCCAATGACATTAGATATTGGTCATGCGAATCATATAGGATATTCCCCAGAAGCAATGATTTTCGATTCAATTAAACACGTACATGCCCATGATAATTTTGGTGATGATGACTCACACCTTGCATTAGGTGAAGGCTCCATTGATTTAAACACCATCATCAATACATTAGAGAAAAATAATTATGATGGCATCTACATCATTGAAGTAAATGACTTCGATTCTATCAAAAAAAGTTATGAATATATGAAAAATAACTTTAAAATTTAAATTAAAGAAGTTTTCTTTCTTTAATTTCTTTTTTGAAATATAAATATTCAGATTCGACTACTTTTCTAATGCTTTTTGCAGTTTTTTTACCTATGCCTTCAACTTCCTGAAGTTCACTTTCAGATGCATTAATTACATTTGCAACAGAGCCAAAATGTTCCAATAAACTCTTTGCGTTAACTGGTCCAATATTTGGTAGGGATTCCACAATAAATAACTGTTGCTCCCAAAGACTCGCTGGCTTTTTATCTGTTCTAATCTGTATAGGAGTTCTCTCACCGGTCTGTTCACGAACAGCTATTCTTTTAATCATGGCAGCAGTATCCTGTGAATCTCGTGTTGGAATAATGCTGATGCCAAAATCAAGTGCAATAGATGCAATTGAACCCCTGATTGCATTTGGATTAATCATGCCAGTATATAGATCCATTCCCTCTAAAATTAAAATAGGTTTTTTAAACTCTTCCGATAGTTCACGGGCTTGTTTAAACAATCTTTTATCAACGATTGAATCAACAAAATCTTTGGCTGTCTTTCTTTCAATAGCTACTTCATCACTAACCTGATAATCGGCAACTGCCATTGAATGGACTTTAACATCAATTTCCATTTCAGTCAAATGTCTAATGACTTTAGAATTACCTTCTCTTGAATCAGCATAAACAACAGGGCGATTGGTTTCTTCTTTAGGTCTTTCTATAACTTTTATCTTTTTTTCATTTTCCATTCTTTCGATTGCAGATGCATTTAACTCTTCCAATACATCAGGATCAATCAATTGGTTTTTCATGCGAGCTTCCTTGTTAACACTGGACCAATAATATCCTTCATCTCTTGTGCCCATAGTGATTAAAACCTTTACACGACCTGTCCTTTTACGGCCAGTTCTACCCCGCCTTTGAATCATACGCACTTCTGATGGAACAGGCTCATATAATACAACCAAATCCACAGCAGGAATATCAATACCTTCTTCTGCAACACTGGTTGACAATAACACATCGTATTCGCCCATTCTAAATGACTTTATAATGGCTTTTTGCTCCTTTTGAGTAAGTCCCTTTTCACCATCTTTTGCAGCCTGACCAAAGAATTTAGCGGATTTTATACCTTCCTTTTCAAGTTTTTGGTGAATCATTTCCAAAGTATCTCTGTATTGAGTAAATACTATTATCTTTGAGGATTTTTCATCTTCATTTTCTGCAAATCTTGTAGATTGAAGTTTGGTCTGACCATCCCCGGTACCCAATTCCTTTTTCAGAATCTTGGTTACTTCCCTTAATTTAGGATGTTCCCAACCATGTCTTTCTGCTTCACGAGCCATTTTTACTGCTCTTCCAAAATTATCATCCCACATCAATGATTTAGCAGCTTTTGTTTTCTTTTTACGTAATCTTGAGATATATTTATTAAAAGTTTGAATACCCTGGGTTTCAATTAGCTCTTGTGAATGTTGGATGTTGATTACTGCACTCAATATTGAAATTGCCTGGAATAAGTCTTTGTCAGGGTTTGTGCTTCTTGCAATTTCACCTTGAACTCTGGAACGAGCTTTTAATATATCAACCTTATTTACTGATACTGTTCTAATAATTCCCATGTTCTTTAAAGCTTTTAATCTAACCTTTAAAGATTTATCAATGTAGTTTTTAATTTTTTCAAGCTCAGAACTCATCTTAACTTTAACCCAATCGATCTCAACAGGGTTGAAGTATGGCTTTACATCCACATCATCTTCAGTTTTAACGACAATGTTTTGAATATATAAATTTTCACATACTTCCTTAATCTTTGCTTTATCGGAACCTGGTGAAGCGGTAAGGCCTAAAATTAGATTATAGTTAGATTCCTGAACATAACGGGAAGCCAGATATACATAGGAATAGGCGCCAACTCCATGGTGACATTCATCAAAAACAATCAATGAAACATTGCTTAAATCATAACGTCCATTTAACAAGTCGGATTCAACGGTTTGAGGAGTTGCACAAATAATTCTTGACTCCTCCCATCTCTTAACTCTTTCGTCTGTTTTTACAGCACCTGTAATAGATGAACAAGGAAGCATTAAGAATTCCTTAAAACTGTCCTCATGTTGAATGGCTAGCGGTTTGGATGGTGCCAAAACAAGTATTTTAGAATTTTTAACTTTTTGCAGCCTATCTGCAGCAACCAAAATTGCAACAATAGTTTTACCTAATGCAGTAGGTGCAACAACCATTGTATTTCCCTTTTTCAAAACATCCCCTGCTAAAACTTGCTGATACAATCTAGATTCGATTGCATCTTTCTTAATTAAGGGATGTGAAATATAACTAGCCATGATTAAACCCGCTTTACATCTGAATTAATTTACAATACCATTTTATATTATCATATTAATCTTTAATATTTATAAAAGGTTTAGTGAGAGCATTTGAAAAGTAACTGTTGCAGTTACAAGATGCTTTAAAGTAGTTAAAACATGCCATAGCCAACGGAAAAAAATAGAAATATAAATATTAAAGTATTTATGACAAAATCCTTTAATATATAGATACTGGTAATCTGAAGGTTAACAAAATCCAATTATAACTCAAAAACAACAGATTTGAATTTTGTAGCGGCCTCTCCAATAGCTACAACCATCTCACAATCCAAATTCAGAGCCTTTTTTATTCCTTCTTTTACTTCACCTTTTGAAGCGCCAAGAGTTCCTTTCTTTTCAAAATTACCGATGTAATTTAAAAATATGCGGTCATTCAGTTTAGGATTTTCCGCCAGTTTTTCGCTGGCTATCTTTTGAGATGCAGTTGAAGCCGGAACAATGAACTTAGAGAATTTTAAAACACTGTTAAATATATCTAAATCACCTTTGTATCCAGATTCTGATGAAACAGTAATAACAGTTGTAAAATCACCATGTAATTTCTTAAATTCTTTTAAAACTGTTTCTACACCGGCAGGATTGTGAGCATAATCAACGAAAATATCTTTACCATTTATCACACCTACCTCTTCCATCCTTCCGCTGACACCTGTAAAGCTAGCGATTGACGGCAAGATTTTATCATAAGATAAGTCTAAAAATATATGGGCCGCAATAATGACACCAGTTAAATTATAAACATTATGGAGTCCATCGACACCCATCTTAACAGTTAATTTTTCAGTTGGAGTGTGTAAATCAAAAGTCCTGTTAGCCAAATCCACATTTGTGGCGATATAATCCACTTGAGGAGTTGTTATGCCACATTTACAGAAGTAATATCCGCAACCTGAAATGATTTCCTTAACGGCTATCTCTTCGCCACAGACACATTCTTTCATACCAATGGAATCAGGAAGTTCATCAACACCGAATGTTATAACTTCTCCTTTAAAATCAAATTCCCTTAGAAGACCCATAATTGTTGGATCGTGCCCATTGACAATCAATTGTCCTAATTGCAACTCTTTAATGAATTCTCCCTTAACATTAGCATAATCCATAAAGCTTCCAAGGTCATTTAAATGATCAGGAGTGATATTTGTAATTAAACCAGCAGACATGGAAGTATTTTTAACAATCCTTCCAACAGTTCCAGGGACACCAAATGTACCGACTTCCAAAATCCCAACATCACCATTTAATCTTGATTGTAAAATTGGAATGAACTCCGCATTTCCTTGCATTCCATCCAAATCATGTTCACATGGTTTAATTCCATTATCATAAGCAATTTTTTTAAGCAATGTTGTTGTGGTTGTTTTACCATTGGTACCGGTAATTCCAAATACCGGTTTTTCTGGTTTAATCATGTCTATTACATCAGTTAATTCTAAAATTGGCTTATCGCAATTTTTTAATATCTCCGCATCCTTAGGCAAACTTGCAGGAGGAATAATATAATCAGCCTTTTTGAAAAAAGTTTTAGGAGTTTTTCCGTAATAAACATCAATGTCATAGCCTTCTAAAGCTTTAGCAAATCTGCAATCTTTTTTAAATGCCAAATCAGTTCCTATAACATTAAATCCTCTTTGTTTAAGAATTCTAGCTATTAAATTCCCATTTGCTCCGCAAACACCAATAACTCCGAAGATTTTATTTTTATTCATACTCTTTACTTCCTTTTTCTAATCCTTTCATGATTTTATCGACAGTAGTCAGCCTGTCATATGCTATAAGTGGCCCCATATGCAGAATGATATCCCCAGGTACAGAATACTTGAATGTAAGCTCGGCTGCTTTTTCAATTGTTTCAACAGCTACTTTCTTAATGTTTGGATTGTCAATTGCATCTAAAATTTCCTGGGCAGCTTCCATTTCCACTTCCTGTGTAACTTCATTAAATCCACTTGCTATAACAACTTTAATATCATAATTACTTACTAATTCACCAACTTCTGCCTTATCTCTTACAGATAATGTATCAAAATGATCTAAGAATAAAACAACGCTTTCGTCTTTAAAATAATCCAAAGTTATTTTCATTCCATCATATAAAAATGCAGAATCCAGTATCACTTTTCTGCCGTTATAATCACCAACATCCTCCATGTGAGCAGGCAATCCTTTAAAATCTGTTAATGCATCAATAATAGCTTCTTTTTCAACACCATAAGTTAAAGCAACAGCCGAAGCCGCAACAGAGTTTTCAAAGAAATAGCTCATCATATAAAACGGAGTAGTAAATTCATCTTCACCATATTCAATAGTTAATGACTTTTCGCCAACAATTCCTTTAAAGTCTACATCTTCATCCAATGCATAAAATATTGCATCATCTCTCACCTTTTCAATAATATCCCTACAGGAATTATTTGATATGAAAGTCTGGCTCATAGCCTGCAAGATCAATTTACGTTGCTGGTATTTCTCTAGAGATCCTCCAAATTCGGACAAATGGTCCTCAGCAATATTTGTTAAAAGACCAATTTTAATATCCAATCTATCTAAAAGACCAATAGTTCCATGAGGAAGTTCAAAAATAGCTATATCACACTCTTGAGCTTTGCCTTTAACAATTCCGTCAATAATAGCTTCTGAAACCAAATTATTTACAAGGGATGAACAAGACCATACATTATATCCCGCCTGTTTAAACAAGCTGGTTGTGATGAATGTAGTGGTGGTTTTACCCATGGTTCCAGTAATTCCAATAATATCAACTGGAATTAAATCATTGACTATTTGTGAAAATTCTTCATTGGTCAAGACCTTTAAGTTTGAATCTTTAATTTTTTGAGCTATTGGAGCAGAATCCGGCAATGTAGGAGGTGCATAAACACAATCAAAGCCATTAACAGAAGGGTCTTTATTTGCTAAATCCAGCTTAACTCCTTCTTTTTCCATTTGAATTAAACTTCTTTGAAATTCTATTTTAAATTCAGAAATATCTTTTAAATCAGTAATTACAACATTATGACCTAAATGATTTAGTAGTCTTGCAACAGGCCTACTAGCATTTCCAGCACCAACAACTAAATAATTCATAAATGTCTTCCTCATTTTTTCATTACATTAATTTATAGATTTTATTTAATTTAAAGGTTTTATTAATTATTTGTTATTAACATCACTAAAAAATCATTATTTTGCTAAAATTAAAAAAATATTTAAGAAAAATTCGAAAAATGAAAAGACCGAAATAGAATTATTCCTTAAAATAACTCTTATTATTGAAAGGCTTCCATTCAACATGAATTTTAACTTTTTGATTATTTTTTACATCCTTATTGAAAGAATAAAATTCATCGTGAGATATAACCGGATGTTCTTTAAATATGAGTTCGGAATCCACCTTAAACTTCCTGTAATCGATGTAGATTGGCAAACGTTTTTTGTTTTTATCAACAACATTCTTACTTTTTAAAAGAATTCTAAGCTTACCGTCATTGACACATGTCAATTCAATATCTAACTTGCCAGTATAGCTTTCAATTTGTGTACCATGTCCCTCTTTTGTAGCATTCCAATCAGGTTTGGTCACTTTAGCCACAACATCAGAAATTGAATCTATAATCACATCATTATCTTCAACACCGACATTTTTAATATCCAATCTTGCAGTAATGTAATTCCTTAAATTTTTTGAAACATTTGGGTTAGCATTAGTAGATTCTTTTGATTCTGTTAAATTTTTATCAGCCAACACAATGTTTGACTCATTTAAAAATGAATCACACCAATTAACCATTGAATCATTGAATTTATATTGACTATAATGCACATCATCCATATATTTTACGATTGATATGCCTGCGGCGACATCCTTATAATTCCCTTTCATTTTATCATAGGCTTCTTTTGGGAAATACATCAAAAACAATTTTTTAAAGTAATTTGAATCAAAAACATCGGATAAAATTTTTCTAAAGTCTGATGCGCAATCTGGTCTCTCATTTACAACACCATTATTTCCTAAATGGTTCCTATTTATAGATATATCCTTATTAATTGAATCGCCTGGTTTATACGGAAGGATATTATTAATTTTATCTGCATATTCCCTAACTTCTGAATTAAGTTCTCTATCCCCCTGAACTTCAAAATCAAGTAGTTTTGGGCAATATCGTGAAAAAATAATACAATGTATAATATAGTCAATTCCCACATTAACGTCAATCTTATTAAGTAATGGATCCATCAAAGGATTTAACTCAAGTTCATTGAATAAAATAGCTTCAACAGTATTTTTACCAAACCACAATCTATTTCTTACAAACGCATAATGCAAATTCAATAACTTTTCTACTGAATTGGGATCATTTTTGTCTATTTTATCCCCCAAGATATTTTCATATTTATCAAATGCATCCTTTACAATAGTTTCTGTAGGTTTTACTAGATCTGGAGAATAAAAATTAGCTTCTATAGCATGAGACCTTACTAAAACATCAATAGATGGTTTCTTATAAAATTGTTTTACCAATGCCCCCCCAAATCCAGTTAATGTAAAGACATTTGAATCATATGTAAAATCTTTCCAGTACATCAATTTACAAAAACCTAATTTATAATAAAATGAGAGATTAAATGAATCTTCCAAATCATCAAAATAATTTTTTCCCACATTTAAACCTTTATTCAATTCAAAACCATAATGTTCAGCAATTTTTTTTGCAATTTGCAAATCCTCAACCTTTACAGAATCATTGCCTATCCTTGAAAGAACATTTATATCATCCATATCTATTTGAGATGATAAAACCAATGCCAAAATGATTCTTGAATCAAGACCGCCAGATAAATGTAAATTAATAAAATTTGTTTTAGAATAAATATTATTAAAGACACTTACCCACTTATTGAACCATTTATCCAAAATAATTAATGCTTCTTCAGACTCAATATTTACACTTTTTTCCTCATAATCTAATTTAGAATAAGAAAATGATTTTTTGTCAATATCAATATTAATAATCTTATCTTTATCAATTGTCTTTATTTCATTGATTAGTGTCCTTTCATATGCAAATGAAACTAATGAGGCAGGAATGAATGACTTTGCATAATCGTAATCGAAAGTTAGGGGAACTCTTTCTTTTAGATATTCGACTAATTTATAAAATGAGTTTGAAATAGCAAAGAAATTAGTCTCCTTATCTTCATACACATAAATTCCATAACAACCAGCAAAATCCTGATAAATTGATATTTCAGAATCTTTTCTTAGTAAATAACAATATGCACCAGTTCCATCCAATTTATCCAAAACTACGTCATCTTTATCGTATATAATCTTACAATCACTAATAACATACCCGAACAATTCAGTTTCAACATCTTGTAAATTTTCAGAACTTATCAGAAAAAAAGAATTTTGAACCTCACTAATGCACTTATCAGACACTAAAACACCTCAAACATTTCTATAATTATATAATTATCCTATAATTAATATATTTTTTCAAATGAGATGCTTGTAAAATAATAGTAAAAAAAGAATAAGGGAAAATCTATTCGAATCGAATAAGATTTTCTACATCATTATAAACAACGTCAAGTCCACACATTGATGGAACATAGTTTGCTGCTTTTGCAGAATTTACACCAATTACCTCAAAGCCCATGTCTTCGATAGGAGCTACGACCATGCAAGTGTCACATACAACATTTCCACCCGCATTTTCAATCATTTCAGTATATCCCATCCTATCAGCGGTTGCTTTAACACTAACAGATGTGCAAATCCACAATTTATTTTTAATGGTTTTTCCTTGTACGATGCCAGCTACCTGTTTAATTTCTTCAAGTGATGCATGAGGACAACCCAAACAAATCAAATCCGGTTCCCTATCAGTTGTGGTCAATTTTTGACGGGTTTCAGTAATTTCCTTATCAGATATAAACATTATATCCTCAACATCTTCCTCGCCGGCCAATTCATATTCTGGAGTTACGTTTTCAATGTGATAAAGTGCAACTGAACCTGATGAAGCGAGTGCGGCTCCAAGAGTTTTTAAATCATTGTTATTTGGAGTGTTTTGAAGTTTGAAATAAGGAACTCCACCGCCAACAACTTTACCGATAATGTAACCCAATGCGCCGAAATCAGCACCCTTTAATGTGGTTGAAACATTAACAACCAAATTTGCTTTTCTATTATGCGGTAAATGGAACCCATATAATGGAGTTTTACCGACAATCGCAGCTGCAAGCGCCGCAGGCCCTCCTTCACGATTAGTTCTAGCACCAATGACTGAATTAACATAAGCAACAGCAGATGATTCGGACCAGGAAACATAATCTCTGAATCTTGGAACATTACCTACCAAATAAGGAGTACAGGTACAAGTTTTAGAAATTCCAAGTTTTGCATAAGCATCAACAATTTGATTTTGTTTAATGGAAAAGTCACGTGGAAATCCTAAACTCTCCCAATTATCCAAATCAGTTCCAGGCGGATTTAAAGATGCATTTACACTAGCTTTAGCAGATTCATCTCTAGCTAAATCTTCAAGATATTCCAAACCGGCATCACCAATAGTTTTATAAGAAACACCGGACACTTGTGCAGAAGTAATGTCAACTAATTTAGAAGCTCCATAGATATCACCTAATGCAACTAAAATATCCATGCTTTTTCTAATAGTTTCCCCAAATTCTCCATCACACATTTGTTGTTCTTCTTTTGTTAAAAACATTTTAATCACTATTTAACTGATATTCAACCATTTCATCAACTATGTGTAAGAAATTATCTTTACTTTCATAAGGAATCATGGCGCCCGCTGCAATATCGTGTCCTCCTCCGGTACCACCGAAATTATTTGAGGAATCCTGCAGGGCACGTCCCAAATTAACACCTTTAGAAACCATTTCCCTAGTTGTTCTACCAGAAATTTTAATATCTTTGTGAAGTCTAGAAAGTCCAAGCACAGGTTTGGAATTATCCAATAATTCCACTGACAATCCAATGCTTGCAATAGTACCCATGACTGATTTCAATACCTTGTCTTCACTGTATAAGTATTGTATTGAATTTAACTGTTGAGCACCTTCTTTTTTAACCCATTCAAGACCTTTAACAATTTGGTCACGGTACTGGCGTTGCAATTTCAAGGCAGCATCAAGGGCCTGATCTTTTTCACCTAAAGCAATGCTTAAACCTAAACCTTGTTTTTTATTTTTACCGCATGCATCAAGAATATAGGAATATTCCTCCAAATCCCGTAGCATAGGAACCTGTTTAGCAACAGTATAACAATCCCCAAAGATATCAGGATTAATATTGACTAAAGCATCCTTTAACAAGTCCTTTTCTTCATCTTCCAAATCTGTGAATTTAATACCATAAGATAGGTTCATGCGTTCTAAAAACTCACGAGCCCCATCAAAATCCCCACTGATTCCTGGAAGAGGTGGTGAAAAAGTATAAGCTAAAGATTTAAAAATTGGTTCTGTTGATTTTGAAACTATCTTTAAACCTTCATGAATCTCCAAATTACCGCTTTCGATTGCATCATCAAGAATTAACTTGTTTACACCAGTAAATCCCTCTTGACCTTGCATATCACCGAATGCACCAACTAAAGCATAATAAGCCAAGTGTTTTTTATCCAAGTCACGAATAGTCAAATAGCTAGAACCCGCACCGGACAAATCCCTGCTTCCATCAATATCAAAAAGATGAGGATTCACATGGACAACATTGCTTTCAGCTTCAGTATCATTAACTTGATGGTGATCTGCAACTATAACATCATGCTTATAGGTGTTAAATTCCTCAATAAATGGACTTCCCATGTCTGAAAATATAAATAAATCATATTTTTCACTTCTTAACTGATTTACCATATCTTCTTTAAGACGTGGGACAATAGTAGTATGGAACTGAACCTTTTCTTCAGCTAAAGCATTAGCTATAACAGCTGCTGCAGAAATACCATCTGCATCGTTATGAGAAATTATTCTAATAACAGCATCATTTTCAATATGCTCTTTGAGCATATCAGTAGCTTCACTAGCTCTATTTAACAAGGAGTGCTGCTTCTTTTGGATTATATCTCCAACCTTCTGGTAATTTACCTTCACTTACATAGTAAGAAGCTAACCTTCTGATTCTGGATTCAATGATGGTTAAACCTCTTTTTGAGTGTAAGTCTTTAGGGTTTTCTTCTAAGTGGTCTCTGATGTTTACTGCTCTTCTAATTAAGTTCATTAAATCTTCTGGATAATCTCCAGCTTGACCGTTTCTTTCTAAAATTTCAGTAATTCTTTCACCAGTTACATCTTTAACAGATGGAATTCCGTATTGATCTCTTAATACAATACCTATTTCAGAAGTACTTTTTCCTTCTCTGTTAAATTTTAAAATCATTTCTTCAATTTCAGCGTCACTATAAGTTACCCATTCTGGTCTTGCCATAATATTTACCTCTTTTTAATTTATAAATAAGCCCAATAAACAGAAAATAATGTTATTCTTGACTAGAATACCATTCGATAAATTTCTTTAATGAATTTTTTCTATGTGAAAATTGGTTTTTCTCATCAGTTGTAAGTTCTCCAAATGTTTTTCCTTCACTTGGAACATAAAACAAAGGATCAAAAGCGAATCCTAAATTTCCTCTTTCTTCAACTGCGATTTCACCTACGACCTTGCCTAAAAAAGTCTTGGGCTCAGAATTGGGGGCACAGTACCCAATAACTGACCTGAATTCAGCATAACGGTCATCAGTATCCTTTAAAAGCTTCAATATTCCTTGGTTTCCAATAGTATCTTGAACATAATGAGAATATGTTCCCGGAAATCCATTTAAAGCTTTAATGAATAAACCAGCATCTTCAACAATCACAGGACAGTCAAGTTCATGACAAGCATATTTTGCGCCTGATATGGCCACTTCCTCAAGAGTTCCTTGAGGTTCTTCGTAACCTAAATCAATATGCTTTAAGTTAATGTCATAATCTTTGAAAATATTCTCTGCTTCTTTAACTTTATGTTCGTTACCAGTTATAAATGTTATCATATTTTTAAATATGAATTAATATTTTAATATATTTAACCAAAAAATCAGTGAGTATATCTTCCACGAGATTCAATGTCAGAAATATTCTTAGATATTTTATCATTATCGTATCCTTTTAAAACTAAATCAAAGTATTTCACTGCCAAATTATAATCAATACTTTGTAAAGATTTCTTCAAAACAAGTAAATCAACAGCTTTATCCTCATCCAAAGGAGAATGTCTTCCAAGGCCAAAATCAATGAAAACCAATTGGTCGTCCCTAAGCATGATGTTTGATGTTGTAATATCCCCATGGATAATATCTCCGCTGTGAAGCTTTGAAATTTCACGACCAATTCTAAACGCCAAATCTTCATCAATGATATCTTTTACCATTACTCCATCGATTTCTTCCATTAAAATAGATTTATCTTCCAAATTTACATCATACAAAATAGGAGTAACTACCCCGACTCTTTTAGCATCGGACAATAATTTCGCTTCAAGTTTGCATCTGGATTTTCTAATCTTGTTGTCAATTTCAGGAATCCTATAACTTTTAGAAATCCTATCTTTCAAGACTGCATTTTCACCCAAATAATTGGATTTAACAATATTTGACTCTGCACCTTTAGCAATTAAATCATCTCTTAATTTTAAATAGGATTTTGAGTTATCAATCCAAGGAATGTCCACTTCATCAGTTCTGAATTTTTGAATAACTCCAGTGTCAGACAAATCCATTGGACCAAATTCCTTACACATCAATAAGCCCAACCATGCAATCATGACTCCATTATCACCGCATAGCTTCATTTCAGGCATGTAGAATTTAGCTCCGTGCTCTTCAGACATTGTTTTAAGCATTTCGCGTAAACGGGAATTGGCAGAAACTCCCCCACACAACATCACTTCATCCTTTTGTGTGTGAGATAATGCGCGTTCTGTAACCTCAACAAGCATAGAAAAAGCAGTTTCCTGAAGTGAAAAACAAATATCTTCCATAGGAGTTCCTTTTTCAGCTTCCCTTAAAGCGGCTGAAAGCAACCCTGAAAATGAGAAATCCATTCCTTTAACAACATATGGCAAGTCAATATAACTTCCATTTTTAGCGAGTTTTTCAATGACTGGTCCACCAGGATGGCCCAAACCGGTTTCACGACCGAAATGATCAAGGCAATTACCGATTGCAATATCTAAAGTTTCACCAAAAATTCTATATCTTCCGCTTTCATAAGCGATTACCTGGCTGTTTCCGCCACTTACATAAAGGGATACTGGATTAACTGCACCAGTGTCAAGTTTTCCAACTTCAACATGTCCAATACAATGATTAACACCAATTATTGGCTTATTTAAAGATAATGCTAAAGTCCTAGCTGAGGTTGCAACGATTCGTAAGGCAGGTCCCAGACCCGGACCTTGTGAAAACGAAACCAAATCAATATCGTCATATGAAATTCCAGCCTCATTAATTGCCTCCGGAATTAATTTAGGAATCCATTCGGCATGATGTTCAGCAGCAAGTCTTGGATGGATTCCGCCTTCCTCCGGAAACAACTGTTTTCCAGCCATGGCTAATATATTCCCATCACTATCGACTATTCCTACACCTGTCTTTTCTGCAGTTCCTTCAATTCCTAAACTTATCAAAACAATCAACTGAAAAATTTAATTAATTAGTATATTATTCTTTTTAATATATTAATTTATAATGAACATAAAGAATCAAGCTTATCAGAAATTATATTTTCAATTTCCTTTTTCATCTTAATATTTAAGAAAACATCATTTCCATGCTTGGTTTTCTTAAATCTGATTAATTTAAGTTTGTATAAGTTTTTAACTCTTTTTTAATATATTTACATGGAATTTCGGATAATTTGTTACATATATTGGAAATTGGAGTGTGGCGTTTATTGAAATATTTGGTGGTATAAAAAGAACAATATCTCTTCTTGGATAATGGTGTTGGTTTTCATATGGTTCCCCTTCACTAATCCGTGTATTGTTCTAAAAGATGTTTTAAATCCTTTGCCGTTTTTTTATCCATTACAATTTGCAAGTCTGATTCATTAATCAATTTTAAACCGTTTTCATCACTAACTAATTTTTTATCACAAATTATGATTCTAATTTCATCATTTGTCCCACCAACCCCTAAAGAAGATGCATGGGCAACTTTTGAATCCTTATTAATTCTAACTTCTTCATCATAAGGAATATTTGATATATTTTTCATTTTATCACCTACAACAATGACAATTCAAAAGAGTTTTTTGTTGATTTGTCACTGGAAAACGTGTAGAACTCTTTTGATTCTATTTCAAACTCTAATTTGTCCAAATCTACTTCATCTGGAATTTCACTAAAAATTTCATCCAATTCCTCATCGGAATATGCATCAAATTCTTCTTCTGGAAGTTGTTCTTGTTTTTCAATTTCGATTTTAACAAGCTTATTACTAATACTGTAGAAATCCCTAACAAATTCGGACTTAAAATTTACAACATATTTTGACCCTTTTTTACATAATAACCCATATTCAAGAAAATCATCTATAAATTTATCCAAAGTTGATCTTGATATTTCAGAACCAACAGCCAGTTGTTGTTTTGTCAATTCATGAAACGGGCAAGCCAACATATAATCAATCACTTTAACTTGAGGATGGCTACCAAAAATATCTTTTAACATAATCCCACCTATGTATAATAATTGGACATTTTAATATAAATAATTTTTTAGTGTATTAAAATTAGACAAATTTAAATATGAAAAATATTTTAAATTTAAAGAACATAAGTGAAAACATGGGATTTTATAGTGCAAATACTCTTGAACAAAAAAGAGTTAAACAATTGACTGGAGACATTAACATCCACGATATGTTCAAAAATGAATGTAATGCAAGAGGAATACCAATTTACAACGCTTATAACATTCAAAAAAGGTTAATTCATGAAGTAGAGCAAGAACAAATCGAAGGTGTTGATGCAGTAGATGATAGATTGATGGAACTGCTGGAAGAGAGAGGAAAAAACAAAGTAACACACCGATATGTTGACTTTGTATCCAGAGAGGACAGTGCATCTAAAGGAGTTATTCCAAAAATGCCACAAGAAGAGGACAAGCTCCCTCCTAAAGACCAAATTAGAATCCCACCAAGAGCAAGAGACGGACAGACATTCAAAACAGATGATGAACTTCCTGAAATTGAAATGTTAAAGAAAATAATGCTTCAAAATAAGAAAATTATTAATCAGAATAAAATTATTATAGATTTGTTGAAAAAACAAGGTGAAAATGATGATTGAAGGAATAAAAACTTATGGATCTGACGAGTTAACCAAACAACTTCAAGAATGTGATGATCCAGTATTTTTACTTACAATTGGAACAACAGAAACCTCATTAATCGACGGAATTTCTGGTGCTGGACCTTCAGCAGACTTAACAGAATTTACACCAGCTTCAGACGCTGAATTTATGATTTTAGGCGAAGTAAGATGCTGTGAAGCTCCAGCTGAAACTGTAGTTGGAGATGCAGCTGCACCAACTCCTGCAAGACTTACAAAAGCAGCGCTCCAACTTGCAAATATCCCATTCGTTATTGTTGACGCAGGTTCAAAAATTAAACCTGATGTCGAATATGTTAATCTTGGAAAAGAATATGGAAGAGACATCAGAACTGGAAAAGGAGTTTTAAACCCATTGGAAATATTCGAAAATGCAAAAGACCTTGGTGCCGAGTTATCAAGAAGACATGAAATGCTCATCATTGGTGAAAGCATAGCTGCAGGAACCACAACAGCTCTCGGAGTCTTAAGAGCATTAGGCTATGATGCAAACGAAAAAGTAAGCGGAAGCATGCCTCATAACCCTCACGACATGAAAACAAAATGTGTAGACGAAGGGCTAAAAAATGCAGGCCTTGACCCTAAAAAAGACGATATTGATGCACTTCAAGCAATTGGTGCAGTTGGAGACCCAACACTACCTGCAATGGCAGGAATTGTTTTAGGCTCTGAAATTCCTATAATCTTAGCGGGCGGGACTCAGATGGCTGCAGTCTGTGCAATAATAAAATCCATACAACCTAATTTTGACTTTTCAAGAATCAACTTGTCCACAACAGTATTTGTTGCAGGCGATGAAACTGCAGATTTATTTGGAATATTAAGACAAATTGACGATAACATTACCGTTAATGTGGTTGACCCTGGATTTGAAAAATCCGAACATGAAGGGCTTAGAAATTACTTGAAAGGATTTGTTAAAGAAGGAGCTGGAGCCGGAGGGGCAATGTATACCGCAATCGTTTTAGGAAATTCTCAAGAAAAACTTAGAAAAAGAATAGAAAAAGTATGTGGATAGAGATTTAAAAATCTCTATAATCTTATTTTTTAAAATATATGAGCTATTGTACCTACAAACACGACAATACCAACTATCCAACAGTAGTAAGCGAATATATCTAAGCTTCTATTTTTAATCAAATCAAGCATCCATTTAATAGCCACATAAGCGGCGAAGAATGCTGCAATAAAACCTAAGATAATTGGTAAAAAGTTCGCATCAAGTGACCCGCCGATATCTTTAAGCTGAATTATAAAAGCTCCAAAGATAGCTGGAATTGATAAAATAAAACTGAATTTAGCGGCAAATTCTTTATCAAGACCAATTGTAAGACCTGCTGCAATTGTAGTACCTGAACGTGAGAGACCAGGCAATATTGCACATGCTTGACCTAATCCCATCCATAATGCTTCTTTTTTAGTAATGGTATCATAATTAATATTTCCACTAGCCATTCTTTGAGATAAATAAAGGATTGTACCAGTTACAAATAAAAAGAATGCAGGAACATAAAGAGCACCGGCAAATAATGAATCTACTGCATCTTCAAATAATACTCCAACCATACCAACAGGAATAGTGGCTAAAATGACATACCATGCAAGCCTTTTATAAGGATCACTATAAAATCCTTCTTTAAATCTGCCTTGAAGAATATCTCGGATGCTTTCAATCCAAGATCTAATCATTTTAATGATATCGGCTCTAAAAAACCACAATACTGCAAGTAAAGATCCCAAATGAAGAAAAGTGTCAAAAGCAAGAGAACTTTCAACACCCAATATATTTTGGACAAAAACTAAATGTGCTGAACTACTTACCGGTAAAAATTCAGTTAAACCTTGAACAATACCAATAATAATTCCCTGGAGTATATCCATATTTTACACCGCTTAAATATAACTTAACCAGCCGTATTTATCTTCAACTTTAGCTTCGACAATATCAAAGAATGCTGTTTGGATTTTTTCAGAAATCGGTCCTCTTCTACCAATACCAATTTGTCTGTGGTCAATTGAACGAATTGGAGTAACTTCAGCTGCAGTACCTGTGAAGAATACTTCATTTGCTGAATATAATCTTTCTCTTGAAATGACTTCTTCAACAACTTCATAACCTAAGTCATTAGCAATAGCCATTATTGAATCTCTGGTAATTCCTTTAAGGTTAGATGAAGACATTGCTGGAGTGAATAATTTTTCACCTTCAACAATGAAAATGTTTTCTCCACTACCTTCTGAAACATGTCCTTCATAATCAAGCATGATAGCTTCATCAAATCCATTGTCAATAGCTTCAAGTTTAGCTAATTGAGAATTCATATAATTTGCACCACATTTTGCAAGTGCTGGGAAAGTATCAGGTGCTGGTTTTCTCCATGAAGAAACACCAATATCTACACCATTTGCCATTCCTTCTTCTCCTAAATATGATCCCCATTCCCAAGCAGCGATTACTACATTAACAGGGCAACCTAATGGATTTACTCCTAATTCTCCATATCCTCTAAATACGATTGGGCGTATGTAACATGCCCCTAAATCATTAACACGAAGAGTTTCTAAAATAGCTTCTTCAACTTCCTCCTGTGTATAAGGAATATCAATTTTATAAATTTTTGCAGAATCAAATAAACGTTGTACGTGCTCTTTTAAACGAAATACAGCAACACCATTTTCGTTTTCATATGCACGAATACCTTCAAAAACACTAGTACCATAATGGACAACGTGAGAAAGTACTGAAATATTTGCATCTTCCCAATCAACAAATTCTCCGTCAAACCATACTTTTGTTTTTTTGTCATCCCATGCCATTTTATCACATCATTTTACATTAATGATAGTTAATATATTTTTATTTAGATATAAACATTACTTTTAATGTGTATTTTTAATATAATGGAAAGATATATATAATAGTAAATTCATAATAATATTTGTTGGTTCCGTGGTCTAGTGGTATGATACCTCCCTTACAAGGAGGGGATCACGAGTTCGAATCTCGTCGGAACCACTACTCTAATTTTTTTAAATTTCAACACTTTTAGGCAATTTGCTAATTTTTCAATATCCTAATTTTGTCCGAAAATAATACTTATTTCAACATTTATTTTATCAGATAATTTCCAAAAAATAGGGTAATTGTATAAAATATTATAGATTAAAATAAAATATTGAACAATATTCAGCAAATAAAATTATACAATAGTCAAAAATCGTAAATAATAAAATTTAAATAGTTTTTGAATTAAAATTATAACTATCGAAAAAGGAGATTTAATTATGGTAGTTAAAATTGCTATTATTAAAAGTGGTAATATTGGTACTTCACCAGTAATTGACCTATTGTTAGACGAAAGAGCAGACAGACCAAACATCGATGTAAGAACCTTTGGATCTGGAGCAAAAATGAACCCAGAACAAGTAGAAGACGTTGTTCCTAAAATAGACGCTTTCGAACCTGATTTCGCAATTTTCATTAGCCCAAACCCAGGAGCA
>Ga0129306_1000162_pt1 | contig 116972 bp, 112 predicted proteins | sample P827metagenome_FD_94438 | JGI IMG/M metagenome (GOLD analysis project Ga0129306, IMG submission 94438) | Capybara group fecal microbial communities from Wisconsin, USA - P827 metagenome | ecosystem: Host-associated > Mammals > Digestive system > Large intestine > Fecal | place: USA: Wisconsin...
ATGGATGTCGTCTCCATGAAGGATAAAGTAATGATTCCATTTGCCTGCCTCGTACTGAGCACGGTAGAGTGCAAGACGATTCTGCTGAAAGGTAAAAAAGGGAATGTCTGGCTGGGAGTCCGATGTGACGGGGGGTATATTCGGCTTGTCCATCGGGTCGCGTTGTTCTTCGGGCTCTTCTTTCAGGTTGTCTTGAATGTATTGTTTCTCGATGGCTTTCAGCTGCTGCTCATATTTCAGTTCCTTGACCTTATGTCGGCGGTCATTCAGGAGCAGGACTGCGCCTGTTGCTATAAGGAGCAGGGCAGACAGAAAGCCCCAGGTCCAGTGGAGACGCGAACGATGGGCAGCCAGTTCGCGGTCGTGGAGTTCAATGATGTGGTTGTTCTCAATGTCGTTAATCTCCTTGTCTCGGCGGATTTGGTTGACGGAATCGGAAAGGGCGACATAATGCTCAAACCAAACACCCATTGAATCCGTCCTGCCTAATGATTGTGAAACTTCTAACAAACGTTTGTACGTTTCGCAGTAGGTACGGATGTCCTTTTCGCACTCCAACACTTTATTATAATAATAGTAAGCGGAATCCCGTTCTCCAGTATGATAACAAACCTCTCCCTTCAAAAAATAGGCTGCACCGATTTCTTCTTTTTGGGAATAAGAAGCAATGGTTTGATTAATATAAGGTTGGGCTTTATGGTAGTCTTCCTTCAAGAAAGCATACAGTTTGGCTAACTGGAAACAAGTATTGTCATGAAGTCGTTTGTTTACGGACGGATTTGCAATAACTTCTAAAAAATAGGGTTCTGCAAGTTCTGCTCGTTCCAAAAAAAGATACGCCATTCCCATAGACCAATCAGCCCATCCCAGATTCACAGAATCAAAACGGCAGATATCAGACCAACGATAGTGCCTGAAAGCCTCAAGAGCCTTTGCTTGCTGTTCATGATCTAACATTTTTTTCCCTAAATCCCTCTGGCAGTAAGCATAATATTTATTTGTCGTATCAGGGAATAGCGTTGTGGCACGAAGGAGTGCGTCGATGGCGTCAAGGTCGCGGTCCATGTCGCTGTAGGTACAGCCGAGATAGTATTGCGCGAGGGCAGCACGCTGTGTCTTACGACGGGTGCCGTAGTAGTCCGTGGCAATAAGGGGGAGGGAGTCGGAGGTAAGACGGACGCGGCATTTGTAGTCGGCCTGCGTGCGGAGGAGGGCGTAGAGGGCAGCCTCCCCCTTACCCCTCCTGAAGGAGGGGAGACCAGCGGAACGGGCTCCCTTCCCTTTAGGGAGGGGGTGGGGGGAGGCTATGCTATCCAGCACGGCGCGGGCGGCGTGGGGGTCGGTTTCCATGAGGGCTTCGGCTCGGAGCAGGGCGGCATGGACGGCCTTCTCATCACCCCTATTGAGAGAGGGATGACTGGCATCGCGGCACGAGCTGGCGCACAGCGCCAACAGGATGGCCACGAATGAAAGAATGGTTGCCTTACGCTTCATCGTAAATTGTTTCCGCAAAGATAATACAAATAAAAGGAAATAGATTTAACTTCCAACGGTTTTTTTCACTACGAATTACACGAATTACACGAATTCTTGGGGAGTTGTGACATGATTAGACATGGTTTTATCGTTTAGCTAAATAAGGATTCTCGTCCCGAGATTCTGCTCACGGCGTATTCTGTAAGCCCGTCAACGTAGTGCGTTACGCCGCCAGCGTTTATGTAGGGAGCCTGTTTCCCTATATTTCCCTACATGATCCCTACATGATTTCGGGCTTTCAGGCCGTCTGTCAGGTGATTGCGGAGAATCATGCATTATAATAGTTCAGGCTGGGCAAAGATGCCCAGCCTGAACAGCGGATAGGGGTGCGTCTGCGCTATCAGCGGCGGATGTCGGGAACAGACTCCATGTCGTCGAAGTCGGTGATGGTCTGGCGGTTGGCCATCATACGCTCGTAGTCCTCGCGGCTGCCTACGATGATCTTGGCGAACTCGCGCTGGCCGGTACCGGCGGGCATGAGGTGACCGCAGATGACGTTCTCCTTCATGCCTTCGAGGGTGTCGGTCTTGCCGTTGATGGCGGCGTCGTTGAGCACCTTGGTGGTCTCCTGGAAGGAGGCGGCGCTCATGAAGCTGCTGGTGGCAAGGGCGGCGCGGGTGATGCCCTGCAGAATCTGCGTGGAGGTGGCGGGCACGGCGTCGCGCGTCTGCACGATGCGCAGGTCGCGGCGGCGCAGCGAGCTGTTCTCGTCGCGCAGACGGCGGGCGGTGACAATCTGGCCGGCAAAGAGGGTCTCGCTGTCGCCAGCGTCGGTGACCACCTTCTTGCCCCAGATGCGGTCGTTCTCGTCCATGAACTCGAGCTTATCGACAATCTGCTGCTCAAGGAAGCGGGTGTCGCCGGGCTCGTTGATCTGTACCTTGCGCATCATCTGGCGGACGATGATCTCGAAGTGCTTGTCGTTAATCTTCACACCCTGCAGGCGATAGACGTCCTGCACCTCGTTGACGATGTACTCCTGCACGGCTGTGGGGCCTTGGATGGCGAGGATGTCGGCGGGGGTGATGGCACCGTCGCTGAGGGGCGTGCCGGCACGCACGAAGTCGTTCTCCTGCACGAGGATCTGCTTGCTGGTGGGGATGAGGTAGCGCTTGATGTCGCCCGTCTTGGAGGTGACGACGACCTCGCGGTTGCCACGCTTGAGCTTGCCCATGGTGACCTCGCCGTCGATTTCGCTGACGATGGCGGGGTTGGACGGGTTGCGGGCCTCGAAGAGCTCGGTGACGCGGGGCAGACCGCCGGTGATGTCGCCAGCCTTGCCCTGGGCACGAGGAATCTTCACCATGACGTCGCCCGCCTTGACCATCTGTCCGGCTTCGACCACCACGTGGCCGCCGACGGGCAGGTTGTAGGTGCGGATGACCATGTCGTTCTCGTCGAGAATCTCGGCCGTAGGCATCTTGCTGCGGTCCTTGGACTCGGTGATGATGATTTCGCGGAGACCAGTGGACTCGTCGGACTCGACCTTGTAGGTGGTGCCTTCGATGACATCCTGGAAACGGATCTTACCGGCATTCTCGGTGACGATGACGGCGTTGAAGGGGTCCCACTTGGCAATGAGCGTGCCCTTATCGACCTCGGTCTTGTCAGCCACGTAGAGCGTGGAGCCGTAGGGGAGGGCGTGGACGGAGAGGGTGATGCCTGTGGCGACGTCGATGAAGCGGACTTCGCCCAGACGGCCGACGACGACGCGGACGGCTTCGCCGGTCTCATCGACGGCATCGACGGTGCGGAGCTCCTCGAACTCGACGCGGCAGGCGTTCTTGGCCACGATGCTGGCGTTGGCGGCGATGTTGGAGGCGGTACCACCAGCGTGGAAGGTACGGAGGGTCAGCTGCGTGCCAGGCTCGCCAATGGACTGTGCGGCGATGACGCCAACGGCTTCGCCCTTCTCGACCATGCGGGCGGTGGCGAGGTTACGGCCGTAGCACTTGGCGCAGACGCCCTTCTTGCTCTCGCAGGTGAGCACCGAACGGATCTCGACGCTCTCGATGTTGGCTGCCTCGATGCGGGCGGCGATGGGCTCGGTGATCTCTTCGCCCTGGGCAACGATGAGCTCGCCCGTGGCGGGGTCGTTGATGTCGTGGACGGAGACGCGGCCCAGGATGCGCTCGGCCAGCGAGGCGACGACTTCGTCGTCGTTCTTCAGGGCGGTGCAGACCAGACCACGCAGGGTGCCGCAGTCCTCCTCGTTGATGATGACGTCGTGGCTGACATCAACCAGACGGCGGGTGAGGTAACCGGCATCGGCGGTCTTCAGAGCCGTATCGGCCAGACCCTTACGGGCACCGTGGGTGGAGATGAAGTACTCGAGCACGGAGAGGCCTTCCTTGAAGTTGGAGAGGATGGGGTTCTCGATGATCTGACCGCCTTCAGCACCAGCCTTCTGGGGCTTGGCCATCAGGCCACGCATGCCGGAGAGCTGACGAATCTGCTCCTTCGAACCACGGGCACCGGAGTCGAGCATCATAAAGACGCTGTTGAAGCCCTGGTTGTCGGCGCTGATGGTCTTCATGAGGATGCGCGAGAGGTCGTCGTTGACATGGGTCCAGACGTCGATGACCTTGTTGTAGCGCTCGTTGTCGGTGATGAAGCCCATGTTGTACTCGTTCATAATCTCCTCGACCTCTTCGTTGCCCTTGGCGACGAGCTCTTCCTTCTCCTTCGGGATGATGATGTCGTTGAGGTTGAACGAGAGTCCGCCCTTGAAGGCCATCTGGTAGCCGAGGTTCTTGATGCCGTCGAGGAAGTCGCAGGCGCGGGCCATGCCGGATTTCTTAATGACATCGGTGATGATGTCGCGAAGGGACTTCTTGGAGATGATGGTGTTGATGAATCCGACTTCCTCGGGCACCAGCTCGTTGACGATGACGCGGCCCACGGAGGTCTCGCGGAGCACCTGGACATGGTTGCCGTTCTCGTCGTAGTCCCACACCTTAACCTTGATGGGAGCGTGGATGTCGATCTTGCCTTCGTTGTAGGCGATGAGGGCTTCTTCGGGGCCGTAGAAGATGAGGCCCTGGCCCTTGGCGCCTTCGCGCAGCTTGGTGATGTAGTAGAGACCGAGCACCATGTCCTGTGCGGGCACCGTGATGGGTGCGCCGTTGGCAGGGTTGAGGATGTTGTGGCTCTGGAGCATCAGCAGCTGTGCCTCGAGGATAGCCTCGTTGCTGAGGGGGAGGTGGACAGCCATCTGGTCGCCGTCGAAGTCGGCGTTGAACGCCGTACAGGCGAGCGGATGGAGCTGGATGGCCTTACCCTCGATGAGCTTGGGCTGGAAGGCCTGGATGCCGAGACGGTGAAGCGTCGGGGCACGGTTGAGGAGCACGGGATGGCCCTTCATGACAAACTCGAGGATGTCCCAGATGATGGGGTCCTTGCGGTCGACAATCTTCTTGGCGCTCTTGACTGTCTTGACGATGCCGCGCTCGATGAGCTTGCGGATGATGAACGGCTTGTAGAGCTCGGCAGCCATGAGCTTAGGCAGACCGCACTCGCCCATCTTCAGCTCGGGGCCGACGACGATGACCGAACGGGCAGAGTAGTCGACACGCTTACCGAGCAGGTTCTGACGGAAGCGGCCCTGTTTACCCTTCAGCGAGTCGGACAGCGACTTGAGGGGGCGGTTGGCCTCGCTCTTGACGGCGCTGGACTTGCGGCTGTTGTCGAGCAGGCTGTCCACAGCCTCCTGAAGCATGCGCTTCTCGTTGCGGAGGATGACTTCGGGGGCCTTGATCTCGATGAGTCGTTTCAGGCGGTTGTTGCGGATGATGACACGGCGATAGAGGTCGTTGATGTCGGTGGTGGCGAAGCGGCCGCCGTCCAGGGGAACAAGGGGACGGAGCTCAGGAGGCGTGACGGGCACGTTCTTCAGAATCATCCATTCGAGCTTGTTGCGGTCGCGGGAGGCGCGGAACGACTCGACCACCTGAAGGCGCTTGAGGGCCTCGGTCTTGCGCTGCTGGCTGCCGTCGTTGTTGGCGCGGTCGCGCAGCTCGTACGAGAGCTTGTCGAGGTCGAGGCCGACCAGCAGGTCGTAAACGGCCTCGGCACCCATCTTGGCGACGAACTTCTCGGGGTCGTCGTCGGGCAGGTATTCGTTGCCTTCGGGCAGCTGGTCGAGGATGGCCAGGTAGTCTTCTTCGGAAAGGAGGTCCATGCGCTGCACCTTCTCGGCGTTGTCGCCTGTGTTGATCTGTCCGGGACGGACGATGGAAGCTGCAGCACCCGGGTTGATGACGATGTAACGCTCGTAGTAGATGATGGCGTCGAGCTGCTTGGTGGGGATGCCGAGCAGATAGCCGATCTTATTGGGCAGGGAACGGAAGTACCAGATGTGAGCCACGGGGACGACAAGCTCGATGTGTCCCATACGCTCGCGGCGGACTTTCTTCTCCGTGACCTCCACGCCACAGCGGTCGCAGACGATGCCTTTGTAGCGGATGCGCTTGTACTTGCCGCAGTGGCACTCATAGTCCTTCGTGGGACCGAAGATGCGCTCGCAGAACAGACCGTCGCGCTCGGGCTTGTAGGTACGGTAGTTAATGGTCTCGGGTTTCAACACTTCACCCCACGAGTTCTCCAGAATCTCCTCAGGAGATGCCAAGCCTATCGTGATTTTAGAGAAATTACTCTTAACTTTAGTGTCTTTCTTAAAAGCCATATTGTTTTTTCTTTAAAAATGTGAAGGGTTAATCGGATTATTCAAGCGTAACGCTCAAGCCTAAGCCACGGAGCTCATGGAGGAGCACGTTGAGAGATTCGGGAATGCCGGGCGTGGGAAGGGGATCGCCCTTGACAATGGCTTCGTAGGCCTTGCTGCGGCCGGTGACATCGTCGGACTTGATGGTGAGGATTTCCTGCAGGATGTGGGCAGCGCCGAAGGCTTCAAGTGCCCAGACTTCCATCTCACCGAAACGCTGACCGCCGAACTGGGCCTTACCGCCAAGCGGCTGCTGGGTGATGAGGCTGTACGGGCCAATGGAACGGGCGTGCATCTTGTCTTCGACCATGTGGCCGAGTTTCAGCATGTAGGTGACGCCGACGGTGGCGGGTTGGTCGAAGCGCTCGCCCGTCTCACCATTATAGATATAGGTCTTGCCGTAGCGGGGCAGTCCGGCCTTGTCGGTCCACTCGGAGAGGTCGTCGATGGTGGCACCGTCGAAGATGGGGGTGGCAAACTTCACACCCAGCTTGCGGCCGGCGTGGCCGAGGACAGCCTCGAAGATCTGACCGATGTTCATGCGCGAAGGCACGCCCAGCGGGTTCAGGACGATATCGACGGGCGTTCCGTCCTCGAGGAACGGCATGTCCTCCTGACGGACGACGCGGCTGACGATACCCTTGTTGCCGTGACGACCGGCCATCTTATCGCCGACGCCAATCTTACGTTTCTTGGCGATATAGACCTTGGCCAGCTGGATGATGCCCGAGGGCAGCTCGTCGCCAATGGTGATGGCAAACTTCTTGCGCTTGATCTCGGCATCGAGCTCCTTGTATTTCCTCAGGTAGTTGATGATGAGCTGGCTGATGAGCGTGTTGGCATGCTCGTCCTTCGTCCACTTGCTGAGCTGGATGGAGGTGTAGTCGAGGTCTTCCAGTGCGCTCTTGCTGAACTTGGCACCCTTCGGGAGTACGTCAGCACCCACGTAGTCCTTGACGCCCATGGACGTGTGACCTTCGGTGAGGGTGAGCAGCTTGTCAACAAGAATCCGCTTCAGCTCGCCGGCACGCTCGTCGAACTCCTCGTCGATGCGGGGCAGGAGGGCCTTGTCGGCCAGCTTGGACGAACGGGTCTTGATGGCGCGCGAATAGAGGCGCTTGTCGATGACGACGCCCTTCAGCGAGGGCGAAGCCTTCAGCGAAGCATCCTTGACGTCGCCGGCCTTGTCGCCGAAGATGGCGCGGAGCAGCTTCTCTTCGGGCGAGGGGTCGGACTCGCCCTTCGGCGTAATCTTACCAATCAGGATGTCGCCGGGTTCCACGCAGGCTCCGATGCGGATGATGCCGTTGTCGTCGAGGTTCTTGGTGGCGTCCTCGCTGACGTTGGGGATGTCGGAGGTGAGCTCTTCGACACCGCGCTTGGTCTCGCGGACCTCGAGGCTGAGCTCCTCGACATGGACGGAGGTGAGGATATCTTCGCGGACGACGCGCTCGTTCAGCACGATGGCATCCTCGTAGTTGTAACCCTTCCAGGGCATGTAGGCAACCAGCAGGTTCTTGCCCAGGGCAAGCTCGCCGTTGGCTGTCGAATAGCCCTCGGTAAGGATTTCGCCTTTCTTGACGCGCTGGCCCTTCTCGCAGATGGGGCGGAGGTCAACGGTCATGTTCTGGTTGGTGCGCTGGAACTTGGGAATGCGATGCTCCTTCAGCGCGGGGTCGAAGCTGACGAACTCCTCGTCCTCGGTGCGGTCGTAGAGGATACGGATGGTCGAAGCATCCACATAGTCAACGACGCCGTCGCCCTCGGCCACCAGCTGTGTGCGCGAGTCTTCGCAGAGCTGTTTCTCGACGCCCGTTCCCACGATGGGGCTTTCGGTGCGCATGAGGGGGACAGCCTGACGCATCATGTTCGAACCCATCAGGGCTCGGTTGGCATCGTCGTGCTCGAGGAATGGGATGAGGGCAGCAGCGATAGAGGCAATCTGCTGGGGAGAGACGTCCATGAGGTCCACCTGGTCGGGGTCGACGACGGGGAAATCGGCATCCAGACGGGCCTTGACCTTGCTGCGGATGAACTTGCCGTTGTCGTCGAGCGGAGCGTTGCCCTGGGCGATGATCTTATCCTCTTCTTCCTCGGCCGTCAGATAGACGAGGCCTTCGTCGGAGAGGTCAACGACGCCATCGCTCACCTTGCGGTAGGGCGTGGAGATGAAGCCGAGGTCGTTGATCTTGGCATAGATGCAGAGCGAGGAGATCAGACCGATGTTGGGGCCTTCAGGCGTTTCGATCGGGCAGAGACGTCCGTAGTGGGTGTAGTGCACGTCGCGGACCTCGAAGCCGGCTCTCTCACGTGACAGGCCGCCGGGGCCGAGAGCGGACATACGGCGCTTGTGGGTGATTTCGGCTAGTGGGTTGGTCTGGTCCATGAACTGCGACAGGGCGTTCGTGCCGAAGAACGAGTTGATGACGGACGAGACGGTCTTGGCATTGATGAGGTCCGTAGGCGTGAAGACTTCGTTGTCACGGACGTTCATGCGCTCGCGGATGGTGCGCGACATGCGGGCAAGGCCGACGGCAAACTGGTTGGCCAGCTGCTCACCCACGGTGCGGACACGGCGGTTGCTCAGGTGGTCGATGTCATCGACGACAGCCTTCGAGTTGACCAGCTCAATCAGGTATTTGATGATTTCAATGATGTCTTCTTTCGTCAGCACGCCTACGCTGATGTCCGTCGTCAGATTCAGCTTCTTGTTCATGCGGTAGCGTCCGACCTCACCTAAGTCGTAGCGCTTCTCGGAAAAGAACAGGTTGTTGATGACTTCGCGAGCGCTGGCGTCGTCGGCCGGGTCGGCGTTGCGCAGCTGGCGGTAGATGTAGAGCACGGCCTCCTTCTCAGAGTTGCTCGTGTCCTTGTTGAGGGTGTTGAAGATGATGGAGTAGTCGGACTGTCCGGCCTCTTCTTTGTGCACCAGGATGGTCTCGACGCCCGAGTCGAGGATTTCGTTGATGGCATCCTCGTCGATGAGCGTCTCGCGCTCGAAGAGGATTTCGTTACGCTCGATGGAGACGACCTCGCCCGTGTCGGCATCCACGAAGTCTTCCACGCGCACCTTGATGATGCGGGCAGCCAGTTTGCGGCCTACGCACTCCTTGAGCGTAGCCTTTGAAACGTGTACCTCCTCGGCTAGGTTGAATATCTGAAGGATGTCCTTGTCCGTTTCGAAACCGATGGCGCGCAGCAGCGTTGTGACGGGCAGTTTCTTCTTACGGTCGATATAGGCGTACATCACGTTGTTGATGTCCGTGGCGAACTCAATCCATGAGCCCTTGAAGGGGATGATGCGGGCTGAGTAGAGCGGCGTTCCGTTGGCGTGGACGCTCTGTCCGAAGAACACGCCGGGCGAACGGTGAAGCTGCGACACGACGACGCGCTCGGCGCCGTTGATGACAAACGTGCCCTGCTCGGTCATGTAGGGGATGGAGCCGAGGTATACGTCCTGGATGACGGTGTCGAAGTCCTCGTGGTCGGGGTCGGTGCAGTAAAGCTTCAGTTTTGCCTTGAGGGGGACATTATAGGAGAGACCCTGCTCCAGACATTCCTTGATGGAATAGCGGGGCGGATCGATATAATAGTCAAGAAATTCGAGAACGAAGTTGTTGCGCGTGTCTGCAATGGGGAAATTCTCGGCGAAGACCTTGTACAGACCGTCGTTCTTACGTTTCTCAGGGGGAGTGTCTAATTGTAGAAAGTCTTTGAATGACTTCAACTGCACTTCCAAGAAGTCAGGACATGAAACCGGCTTCTTGACGGAAGCAAAATTAATGCGCGGTTGGGTTGTAGTGGAAGACATTTGGGGTTAAGATTAAGGTATCTGAAATGAAATTAGGCACAAAAAGGTTAAGAAACCCCTGACGGGGATTCTTAACCGTTTACCTGATAAACAGGCTGGCAATTACTTGAGTTCAACCTCAGCGCCAACCTCTTCGAGAGCCTTCTTGAGGTTCTCTGCCTCGTCCTTGGGAAGACCTTCCTTGACGACGCTGGGAGCGGCGTCAACGAGATCCTTGGCTTCCTTCAGGCCAAGACCGCAAGACTCCTTGACGGCCTTCACGACCTGCAGTTTGTTTGCACCGGCAGCCTTCAGGACGACGTCGAAGTTCGTCTTTTCCTCCTCAGCGGCAGCAGCACCTTCACCAGGACCTGCAACGACGACTGCGGCAGCAGCGGGTTCGATACCATATTCATCCTTAAGGATTGCAGCGAGTTCGTTAACTTCCTTAACGGTCAGGTTAACCAATTGTTCAGCTAAAGCTTTAAGATCAGCCATTTTACTATACTTTTTTTGTTTGTTTTTTAATTTTTTTAATCTCTCAAATTACCATCATGCCTCGGCGGCAGGGGTCTCGGCAGCGGCTTCGTCGGCCTTCTCTGCCTTGTTCTGGAGGGCAGAAACAATGTTACGAATCGGCGACTGCAACAGGGCGATGACGTCGGCGATAAGTTCGTTCTTGCTCTTGATGCTTGCGAGGACACTCAGCTGGTCGGCACCCACATAGAAACCCTGCTCGGCATAAGCAGCCTTCAGAGCGGGAGTGGTCTTTTTCTTGCTGGCGTATTCCTGCAGCAGTTTGCCAGGAACGTTAGCTGTTTCCGTGAAGAAAATAGCGGTTGTACCTTTCAGTGAATCATAAAGAGGCGAATAGTCCATGTCGAGGCCTTCGAAAGCCTTGTGAAGGAGCGTATTCTTGGCAACGACCATCTTGATGTTCGACTTGAAGCACTTACGTCTCAGTTCGCTTGTGGCGACGGAGTCCAATGCCGTGACGTCAACAAGGTAGAAGTGAGGATAGGCGCTGATCGTCTCTTTCAGGAAGTTGATCTGCTCAACCTTACGTGAAGGGAAGGGTTTTTCTTTTCTCATATTCATAGCTGTACCCTTTCTTTAATTTTCATCGCATGACTTGGGATCAACCTTGATGCCCTTGCTCATGGTACTTGAAAGATAAATGCTCTTAATGTATGTGCCTTTGGCTGCGCTCGGCTTCAGCTTGATGATTGTAGCAATGAATTCCTTTGCGTTCTCAAAGATTTTCTCAGGGGCGAAGGAGACCTTGCCGATCGACGTGTGTACGATACCGGCCTTGTCCACCTTGAAGTCAATCTTACCCTGCTTGACCTCTTTGACAGCTTTGGCAATGTCCATAGTGACTGTACCGCTCTTGGGGTTAGGCATCAGTCCGCGGGGACCGAGGATGCGACCGAGAGCGCCAATCTTACCCATGATGGAGGGCATCGTGATGATGACATCAACGTCTGTCCAGCCACCTTTTATCTTCTCGATGTATTCTTCGAGACCTACATAGTCGGCACCGGCTTCCTTTGCAGCAGCCTCCTGGTCGGGGGTGCAGAGTGCGAGGACCCTGACGACCTTGCCCGTTCCGTGAGGAAGAGAAACCACGCCACGGACCATCTGGTTGGCCTTACGGGGGTCAACACCCAGACGGACGTCAATATCGACGGAAGCGTCGAACTTGGTTGAGGTGATCTCCTTAACCAGTGCGGAAGCTTCCTTCAGCGTGTACACTTTCCCTGCTTCAATCTTTGCAGCGGCCAACTTCTGGTTTTTTGTCAGTTTACCCATTTCAATTGAAGTTAATTAGTTATTACCGGGAAATTCACCTTTAACACTGATACCCATGCTACGTGCCGTTCCGGCCACCATCTTCATGGCGGACTCGACGGTGAAGCAGTTCAGGTCGACCATTTTGTCCTGAGCGATCGTGCGCACCTGGTCCCACGTGATCGATGCGACCTTGTTGCGGTTAGGCTCCGACGATCCGCCCTTTGCCTTGCTTGCCTCAAGCAGCTGAATAGCCACGGGAGGAGTCTTGATGACGAAGTCGAATGACTTGTCGGCATAGAACGTAATGATAACAGGCAGGATTTTCCCTCCCTTGTCCTGGGTTCTGGCATTGAATTGCTTGCAAAATTCCATGATGTTCAGACCCTTCGAACCGAGAGCCGGTCCTACGGGAGGAGCAGGATTTGCAGCGCCACCTTTAATCTGTAGTTTGATTATTCCAGCAACTTCTTTAGCCATTTTTAATTGTTTTATTTAGGGAATATATAAAAAGGGCCGACACGAGCGCGTAACCGGACGCGTCATTCCTTTTCTACTTGCATAAAGCCAAGCTCGATGGGCGTTTTGCGCCCAAAGATCTTCACCATGACCTTCAGTTTCCGTTTTTCCACGTTGACTTCCTCGATGATCCCACTGAATCCCTGGAAGGGTCCGTAGTTCACCTTGACGGGTTCGCCGACGCTGTAGGAGACGATCGGTTCGTCCTCCTGTTCCTGCAGTTCGTCAACGGTACCGAGCAGGCGGCTCACTTCATTCGGGCGTATGGGCACTGGATTGTTCAGGTTTGGCAAAAAGCCCAACACGTTGGGCATATAGCGCAAACGGGCAGCAATCTCGCCAGTCAGTGCCACTTCTACAAGGACATATCCGGGCAGGTACGTGCGCTCCTTAATGACTTTCTTGCCATTGCGGACCTGCATGACCTTCTCGGTCGGGATAAGAACCTGAGATACGTACTCGCCAAGGTCGCTGTGGGCACATTCGTAGTCGATGTACTCTTTCACCTTGGCCTCCTTGCCACTAATGGCGCGGAGCACGTACCATCTCTTTTCCACGTTCTCTGCCATTTGTCACACAAATTAATGCGGATAAATGAACTCCATTAATCCTTGGAACACCTGATCCATGGCAAAGACGAGCAGGGCAATCAAAAGGGAAGCTTCTAAAACAAGGATTGCGCTGCTTGTCAACTCGGAAAATGTCGGCCACGTAACTTTATGAACAAGTTCGTTGTAAGATTCTTTGCAAGCTGTTGCTATTTTCTTAAACATATTCGTAGTTTTTTTTGCAGGGGTGGCAGGAATCGAACCCACATTGACGGTTTTGGAGACCGCTGTTCTACCGTTGAACTACACCCCTAAGATGTCAGTTCCTCCGGGGAAGGAGGAACTGCACATACTCCTTTATGGGTGACGAATTAATCGTCGAGGATCTCCGTGATCTGACCCGAACCGACCGTACGGCCACCTTCGCGGATAGCGAAGCGCAGACCAACGTTGAGGGCGACGGGGTAGATAAGCTCGACCTGGATGTGAACGTTATCACCGGGCATAACCATTTCGACGCCTTCGGGCAGAGTGATCTCACCCGTGCAGTCCATGGTGCGGAGATAGAACTGAGGACGATACTTGTTGTGGAACGGAGTGTGACGGCCGCCTTCTTCCTTCTTCAGGATATAGACGGAAGCCTTGAAGGTGCTGTGAGGCTTGATCTGACCCGGATGGCAGAGCACCATACCGCGCTTGATCTCGTCCTTGTCGATACCGCGGAGCAGCAGGCCGACGTTGTCACCAGCTTCGCCGAGGTCGAGGATCTTGCGGAACATCTCAACGCCCGTAACGACGGTCTTCTTCTCTTCGCCGAGGCCGAGGATCTCGACTTCGTCACCGATCTTCACGACGCCAGTCTCGATACGGCCGGTAGCAACGGTACCACGACCGGTGATGGAGAAGACGTCTTCGACGGGCATAAGGAAGGGCTTGTCGATGTCGCGCGGAGGAAGGGGAATCCATTCGTCGCAAGCCTTCATCAGGTCCATGACCTTGTCTTCCCACTCCTTGACGCCGTTGAGGGCACCGAGGGCAGAACCACGGATGATGGGGGACTCGGGATCGAACTCGTACTGCTCAAGGAGCTCCTGCATTTCCATCTCAACGAGCTCAAGCATCTCCTCGTCGTCGACCATGTCGCACTTGTTGAGGAACACCACCAGACGGGGGACGTTCACCTGACGGGCGAGCAGGATGTGCTCACGGGTCTGAGGCATGGGACCGTCGGTAGCAGCCACCACGATGATAGCGCCGTCCATCTGGGCAGCACCAGTAACCATGTTCTTCACATAGTCAGCGTGACCCGGGCAGTCGACGTGTGCGTAGTGACGGTTTTCGGTTTCGTACTCGACGTGAGCGGTGTTGATGGTGATACCACGCTCCTTCTCTTCGGGGGCGTTGTCAATCTGGTCGAATGACTTCACATTGCCAGCGTTGCCAGCGACGCGCTCAGCAAGCACCTTGGTGATAGCAGCGGTCAGAGTGGTCTTGCCGTGGTCGACGTGACCGATGGTACCGATGTTAACATGCGGTTTCGAACGTTCGAATTTTTCTTTTGCCATAGCTTTTCTTTTAACTTAAGTTATTAATAAATATAATCGAGCTGTTACTGAGATTTGAACTCAGGACCTCATCCTTACCAAGGATGCGCTCTACCGCTGAGCTATAACAGCAACATCACGTTTTCGGAGAGCGGAAGACGGGACTCAAACCCGCGACCCTCAGCTTGGAAGGCTAATGCTCTATCAACTGAGCTACTTCCGCATTTCTCCTTGTGGTGCGTGGGTGAAGATGGATTCGAACCACCGAAGTCGAGAGACAGCAGATTTACAGTCTGCCCCATTTGGCCACTCTGGAATTCACCCATTGCTTGATGTTCAATTACTTTTCAGTATGCAAAGAACTCTTTTTTGCGATAAAACTCGCAACCGTTCCGCTGATTTTCTGCGAAACGGCTGCAAAGTTAGATACAATTTTTTTATGTACAAAAACTTTTTGCGTTTTTTTTACTTTCCACGCGTTTTTTCTTTGAATTTCTGCAGTTGTTTCTGCAAAGCCTCAAGTGAAAGGTCCACACTTTCCTCAAAAGAGTCACACACCTTCGAGGCGAAGAACTCCTCGTTCTTGACCTTCACGCGGATGTCGGCCTGCTTGTTCATGACGGTCTCGGGCTTGACCACCTTCAGGGTCACTTCGACGGCGTCGATGTCGTCGTAGAAGCGTTGCAGCTTGGCCGCTTTTTTCTCGATGAAACCCTGCAACTGTTCGGTTGCGTCGAAATGGATCGCTTGAATTCTGATTTCCATAATGTACCTCCTTTTTCTTACGCCAGGGCTTCGTTGCCCTGACTGGGGTTATACTTTGTTATTATTAACGATATTTTCCTCCTTTTATTATGCACGCGCGTACATTTATTATTTACGCGCGCGCGGGTGAGCGCTGTTGTACGCGTTCTTCAGCTCTTCGAAGGTGGTGTGGGTGTAGATTTCGGTGGTCGAGACGCTCTCGTGCCCGAGCAGCTCTTTCACAGCCTCCAGCTCGGCCTGGTTGTTCAGCATGGCGGTGGCGAACGTGTGGCGCAGCACGTGGGGGCTACGTTTCTTTATCGACGTCACCTTTGCCAGGTTGCGGTGCACCATGCTATACACCCAGCCTTCTGTCACCCTCCGTCCGTTCCGCTGCACGAACAGGGCGCCGTCCTCGGGCTCGGGCACCTCGCGGGCCTTTTCGGCTATGTATGCCTGCATGGCCGCCTTCAGCTCCTCGCCGAACGGTATGAGGCGCTGTTTGTTGCGCTTGCCCGTCACCTTGATTTGTCCGCGGTAGAAGTCCACGTCGCCTTCGTCGAGCCCCACCAGCTCGGCGCGGCGCATGCCCGTTTCGTAGAACATCTGGACGATGAGCCTGTCGCGCTCGCCCTCGAAGCCTTGGCCGAAGTCCGTCCCGTCGAGTAGGCGGTTCATCTCCTCTTCGCGGAGGAAGTAGGGCAGCGGTTTTTTCTTCTTCGGGCCTTTCACCGTCTGCATGGGCGACACGGCGATGATGCCCTTGCGGAGCAGGAAGCGGTAGAACGAGCGCAGGGCGCTCAGCCTGCGGTTGACGGACGTCTCCTTCTGTCCCGCCTCCATCATCTCCATCGTCCAGTTGCGCACGATGTCCGCGTCTGCCGTCTCCAGCGTCACCCCCTCGTCCGTACGGGCGAGATACGACTCGAATTCTCTCAAGTCAATCTCGTAACCCTGCACGGTCTTAGGCGAATAGGCACGCTCAAGACGCAGGTAATCAAGGAATGAATCAATCAGCGCAGACATTGTCTAACAAAATCTGCGACTAATATACACACTTTTTTTGGAACGACAAAAAAAACGAGGAATTTTTTATTCCTCGTTCTGATGAAGCTTCTGCACGTAGATGGCTTTTTCCATCTTAAGCCTCTTGATTTCCGATGGCTTGTCGAACTGCTGCCTGCGGCGGAGTTCTTTCACGACACCGGTTTTCTCAAATTTCCTCTTAAACTTCTTGAGGGCTCTTTCGATGTTCTCGCCCTCTTTTACGGGTACTACAATCATTTTTTGTTTTTACGGTTTATATTGTTATTACTTCGTTCGTTACGCTTGCCGCAGCCGCATGTCGCGGCTTTAGCGGCGCAAAATTACTGCAAAAAAAGTTAACAACAAAGAAATCCGCGTTTTTTTTCTTTCTGCACGACGAAAAAGGGGCTTTTGGAAGAAGAGTTTCATGGCATTTCGCTGTACCCTTCCTTCCCCGTGCCTATCATATTCCCATTGACATTCCCTTTGTCACCTATTGCCAACACTCGTGTGTCATCGCGATGGTACGTTTGTGTCATCGCGATGGTACGTTTGTGTCATCGCGATGGTTCATCTATACCATTGCAATGAATACCATGTGTCATCGCGATGGTACGCAGAAATAAGTTGCAAGGAGTAGGAAGACGAGTGTCAACCCATTTTGAAAAGTAGTTTGTCGTCGAGGCATCCGAAACATCAAATACAAAAGACACTCCTTTATTCATTACTCGTTGCGCGCCCGCGCGTGAGAGCAAGGGCTGGACATGAAAGAAAAGCCGGAATGGGCAATAGCAGGCGTCGTGGAATGGGCGTTCCGGGTGAAATAAATGCAAAATTGCTTGTGTGTGTTTGGATTCTTCCGTATCTTTGCGGTCTGAGGTATGATGTTGAAGATGTTTATGAAACCTTTAATGCTGAGTATATGAAAAAGGCAGTTTATTTGTTTTTGTTGTTGATGGCTGTGACGATGACGGCAGGTCGGGCACAGGTAAAGAATATTGTCAAGACGGGCGAGACGACCGTTGAGGTGCGATATGCCGACGGGCAGGTGCGCCATCTGGACTTCTACGGGCCGGACATCGTACGCATCTTCCAAGACCCCGCCGGAGGCCCCGTGCGCGACCCCGAGGCCAAGCCCGAAGCGAAAATCCTGGTGGACAACCCGCGAAAAGAGGTCAGTATTCCTTCCTTCGATAAACCTTTAACCGTTGACGGCCTTAACGTCATCGCACCCTTCATGCGAATTTCATTCGAAGAGAAGACAGGTTTAATGTCAATTCACAATGAATTTAGTAGAATCACAGAGCCTGACGATTTTGGAAATCTATTGGAGATATTTCATGAGACGGCATCCGTCAACATCGAGAACCACCATACTGTTGTCCACCTTTCGCGAAAGCCCGACGAGTGTTTCTACGGCGGCGGTATGCAGAACGGACGTTTCTCGCATGCGGGCAAGATAATTCAGATTGTCAACACCAACAACTGGACGGACGGTGGCGTCTCAAGCCCCACGCCCTTCTACTGGAGTACGGCGGGCTACAGCATTATGTTCCACACCTTCCGGCCCGGCCGCTACGACTTCGGCGCCACCAAACCCGACGAGGTGGTGCTCAGCCACGATGCGGACTATCTGGATATGTTTGTGATGGTGTCCTCGGGCGGAGATGTCCTGGGTGGCTACTACCAGCTGACGGGCAAACCCGTGCTGCTGCCTAAGTTCGGCTTCTACGAGGGCCACCTCAACGCTTACAACCGCGACTACTGGACGGAGGTAGAGGAGGGCGGCGTGCTCTTCGAGGACGGCAAGCGATATAAGGAGAGCCAGAAGCCCGTGAGCGGCGGCATCCGCGAAAGCCTTAACGACGAGCTGAAAGACTCGCTCGGACGGCCGAGCTATCCCTTCTCCGCCCGTGCCGTGATTGACCGCTATGCGGCACACGACATGCCGCTGGGCTGGGTGCTGCCCAACGACGGCTACGGCTCGGGCTACGGTCAGACGGGTTCGCTGGAGGGCAATATCGACAACCTGCGCCAGTTCGGCCAGTACGCCCACGAACACGGCGTGGAGGTCGGCCTCTGGACGCAATCAGATCTCCATCCGAAAGAGGGTGTTGAGCCGCTGCTTCAGCGCGACATCGTAGGCGAGATACGCGACGGCGGCGTGCGCGTCCTCAAGACTGACGTTGCCTGGGTGGGCGCAGGCTACAGCTTCGGCCTCAACGGCGTGGCCGATGTGGCGAAAATCATGCCCGAGCAGGCGGACCATGCCCGTCCCTTCATCATCACCTGCGACGGCTGGGCAGGCACGCAACGCTATGCCGGCCTCTGGAGCGGCGACCAGGTGGGCGGGCAATGGGAGTACATCCGCTTCCACATCCCCACTTACATCGGTTCGGGCCTTTCCGGTCAGCCCAACGTGGGTAGCGATATGGACGGCATCTTCGGCGGGCGGAATATCCCCGTCAACGTACGCGACTTCCAATGGAAGACCTTCACGCCCATGGAGCTGAATATGGACGGCTGGGGCGCCAACGAGAAATACCCCCACGCCCTCGGCAAACGGGCCGAGGACATCAATCGCATGTGGCTGAAGTTCAAGTCTGCCCTCATGCCCTATACCTACAGTATCGCGTCGGAAGCAGCACGTTGGGGAAGTCCGATGGTGCGGGCAATGTCATGGGAAAAAGACGAGATGTCCCACAATATCACGCATAACGGCGGGACAAGTATGGTCTTACAGCGCGCTCCTCTTAAAGACCGCCAGAAGATTGATAACCTGACGAAGTACCAGTTCATGTACGGCCCGTATTTCCTCGTTGCTCCCATCTATCAGGACACAAAAATGGACGCCGACGGCAACGACATCCGCAACGGCATCTATCTGCCGAACTGGAATGATCACATCGGTGGCACCAAATGGTTCGATCCCTACGCCGGGGCCTTTGTCGAAGGAGGCTGCATCCTCAACAGCTACAATGCTCCGCTGGAGCTCATACCGTTCTTTGTTCGCGAAGGTGCCATCATCCCCGTTACTGCGCCTCATAACCAGCCGCGTGACATCGACTATTCCCTCCGCAGGTATGAGATTGTACCTGGTGATTACGGCAGGCTCGAAGAATATGACGATGACGGCACCACCGATGCTTATCTCAAGGGTGACTACACAACGACCGAGATAGAGGATGACTTCTGGGTGGCAAAGAATCAGTTGGATATAATCATTCATCCTACCTTTGGAACGTTCGATGGGTTTGTGCCTGAGAAGCGGACGACGCTTCGCATTCATGCGGGTGCAGAACCTAAAAAAATAATGGTGAGAAGTATGACAGATAAAGATCTCAAAGTAAAACCCGGAAAGCGAATAAAGGCTACCTGGAAATATGAATATGGCGTTCTAACCATAGACGTTCCAACGATGGATGTAAGAAAGGAGGGATTGTATATTGTCTGCAAAGGTTTCACGTTGCCCCCTATGATGAAGCTGGCCGAGAAGCACGGGACGCTTGCGGCTCCGACGGTAACTGCCGAGACGACAGCCTATACCATTAAGCCTTCGTGGGCGCTGCCCGAGAATGCCGACTACGCGGAAATCATGTTCGACGGCATGCGCTACACCACGCTGCGCGAAGGGGAGTTTCTCTTTGAGGAGCTGAAGCCCGAGACGACGTACGACTTCCAGATTCGCAGCGTCAACGCCGACGGCACCTCGGAGTGGGCTTCACTAAGCGCCACCACCGACGCCAACCCGCTGGAGTTTGCCATCCACGGCATCAAGGCCACGACGTCGTGTCCCAACCAGCGCGGCGAGGGCATCGGACACTTCTTCGATTTCGACGAGACCACCGTCTGGCATACGGCATGGGGCGAGAAGGCCGTGCCCTTCACCATGGACATCGACCTCGGCTGCACCATCCAGCTTGACAAGCTGCTCTACCTGCCGCGCGAGGACGCCGGAAACGGTACCCTTCAGGAGGGCACCATCAGCTATAGCCTCGACGGGGGGACGTGGAGCGAGCCCGTGCCTTTCCGCTGGGCCACCGATGCTCGAACAAAGGAGATAGCCTTCAAGGGTGGCCCCAGCGTGCGCTACCTGCGCATGGAGGTGACGCGCGGACGCGGCGACTTCGGCTCTGGCCGACAGCTCTATGTGTTCCGCCTGTCCGGCTCGGAAATACTCATCCCGGGCGACATCAACCGCGACGGACAGGTGGACATGGACGACTTCACCTCGTACATGAATTACAACGGCCTCCGCAAGGGCGACGCTGAGTTCGACGGCTACGTGAGCGCCGGCGACATCAACCACGACGGCCGCATCGACGTAAGCGACATCTCCGTGGTGGCTACGCAGGTGCGAGGTGGTGCCGAGCAGGAGGTGAGGTGGTTCGCAGGCAAGCTCAGCCTGAAGGGCTGCGGTCCCGTGAGCCTGAAGGCTGGTGAGAAACTGACCATCGACGTCGTGGGCGAGAGGCTGAGCGAGGTGAATGCCTTTGGCTTTGCCCTGCCTTACAGCGCTGCCGACCTGGAGTTCGTCGAAGTGACGCCCATCGCCACGAAGGAGATGGAGAACCTGACCACCGACCGCCTGCACACCAACGGCGACAAGGTGCTCTATCCGACGTTTGTCAACACGGGCGACCGCCCGACGCTCTCCGGCGACGGCACGCTCTGCACGCTGACGTTCCGTGCCCGCCGCGCCTGCCGCGTAACACTCGCGCCGCAAAACGTCGTCCTGGTCGATAAGATGTTGAATGAGATAAAGTAACCTTTAGGATAGCCTAAAAGGTCTGAGGATAGTTTTGGGTTACCCTTGCTTCTTCAGATACTGGTAGCCGATGCGGCAGCGCAGGCAGTCCTTCCGCTCGCAGTAGTTGCGCTTCAGGTGGATGAGGGCTTGGCTGTCGGCGGCATTGGCTACCGTCAGGCCGCAGTCGCGCCAGCTGCGGATGATGTAGTTTTCTTCAGCAGGGAGCTGTTCCAGCAGGGCGATGGCCTTTTCCTGCAGGGCCTCGTCGCCGAGGTGACGTCCGTAGGTAAAGAGAAACGGCGCCACGGTGTTGATGAGCAAGAGGGTGAGCGTACTGTTGCCGAGCACCTTCGGACGGGCCACGGTGGGGGTGCTGCCGAAGGTGAAGTGGGTGTCCCAGTAGGCCGACGTGCCCACGCGCAGCAGCGAGGTGATGTTCTCCTTGTCAGGCAGCTGGGCGAGTGCCGAGGCGGTGACCGTCTCGTTGTGGTAGAGCATGGCCAGCTGCGCCATGCGGACAAAGGGCGAGTTGTCGGGGCGCATGCGGGCGAACTTCCAGAGGGAGGTGTCGATGGGGCGGAGGCCGAACTTATGGGCGAGGAAGGCGTATTCGCGGCAGAGCTGCTGGTAATAGGGCTCGCTCGCGGCGGCGTCACGATAGTAGGCGGGCAACGCCTCAGGGCGCAGCAGCCCCGCCTGACCGAAGAAGATGGCCTCGACCTGAAGAAGGTTGTCGCGGTGCTTATCGACGGCACGGAACGAGAGGGTGCGCGACCAGGCATCGAAGGCATCGCCGTTGACGCCAAAGCCGAACGCCCGTGCCAGCGTGCAGAAGAGGGCGTCGTTCCAGTTTTTGTCGTGCTGCTCGTAGCGTGCCACAATCTGTCCCAACCGCATCTCGAGGCGTTCGCAGAGCAGGGCCGAGAGCCAGCTGTGGATCATCAGCCGCGAGAGGTTGCCCACCGTGCGGTAGCAAGGCGGGTAGTGGTCTTCGTGGAGCAGGGCCTCGTAACCGCTCCGGATGGCAGCGGGGACGGGCAGCACGAGCTGGGGGATGAGCTGGCCGTCGGCGCGGTGGATGGTGGCATCGCTCTCGCCCACCACGTGCAGGATGATGGAGTCGTAGCGCTCGTCCTCGTCGTGATGGTGGAGAAACCAGTCGGAGGCCTTCACGTGGAGCTCCACGTTGCCCGCCCATTTGGTGCCGTCGATGATGACCTTGGCACCAGAGAAGTCCGGACCGGCATTGGGGTTGGAAAGACCGGCATCGATGACCTCTACGGGCTTGCCGTCGATGGTCTTGAGGCCAGTAAGCGGAAACATCTTGTGTTTCCATACGTAGTGAAGCAGCTCTTCCATGGCTTGATGAAGATATTTGGGCAAAAATAGTGGTTTTTTGGCGAATTTCCCCTAACTTTGCGGCGAAAAAAATAATGGGAACATGAAAATAGCCTTAATTGGATATGGCAAGATGGGTCATCTGCTGGAAAAGGTGGCTCGCAGCCGCGGTCACGAGGTGGTGTGCGTCATCGATGTGGATAATCGCGCAGACTTCGATAGCGATGCCTTCCGCAGCGCTGACGTGGCCATCGAGTTCACGATGCCGGCCGTGGCCTACGACAACGTGATGGCTGCCTTTGCGCAGGGCGTGAAGGTGGTGAGCGGCACCACCGGCTGGTACAGCCAGCACGAGGCCGAGCTGCGTGAGCTGTGTATGCCCGTCGGGGGTAACACCCTCTTCTGGAGCAGCAACTACAGCGTGGGCGTGGCGTTGTTCCGTGCGGTAAACCGTCAGCTTGCACGGCTGATGAACGACTACCCCGACTATAGCGTCCGTATGGAGGAGACCCACCACATCCACAAGCTGGACGCGCCGAGCGGCACGGCTGTCACCATTGCCGACGACATACGCGCCGAGCTTAAACGCACCAGCGACGTCCCCATCACCAGCATCCGCAAAGGCGAGGTGCCGGGCATCCATACCGTCTGCTACGAAAGCGAGGCGGACGTTATCACGCTGACCCACTCGGCCAAAAACCGCACGGGCTTCGCCCTCGGCGCCGTGCTGGCTGCTGAGTTCACTGAAAAGCAGGACGGCGGCCTCTTCGGCATCGAGGATATGCTCCCGTGGCTATAACCGTGAACCGTGATTGCTAAAAAAACGTTAATATTGTAACCAACGAATAGGGACGTTACGTCCAACGAAAGGAAAATGAAAACTGATATGAAGAAAGCAAGTCGCAAACAACCGATGGATCAGCGAGAGCAGAGCGATGCTTGCATCAGCTCTGCCGAGTCGCGACAGAGGAAGAGAAAATCTCAATGGATTAAATGTGTTGTCGTCCTGGTGCTCTATCTGGCGTTCCTCTATTGGATTAAGAGCTGGTGGGGGCTGGTGGCTGTGCCTTTCATCTTCGATGCCTACATCACGAAGATTATTCCCTGGACATGGTGGAAGGGGCTGAAGAGCAACTTCTGGCGCGGCGTGATGAGCTGGGTCGATGCCATCGTCTTCGCCCTCGTGGGCGTCTATTTTGCCAATCTCTACTGGTTTCAGAACTACACCATCCCCTCGTCGTCGCTTGAGAAAAGCCTCCTGGTGGGCGACTATCTCTATGTGAGCAAGGTTGCCTACGGCCCCCGCAAGCCGATGACGCCCCTCACCATGCCCCTCACGCAGCACACCATGCCGAAGTGGCTGGGCGGCGGCAAGAGCTACCTCGAGAAACCGCAATGGAGCTACAAGCGCGTGAAAGGCTGGGGCACCATCAAGCAGAACGACATCGTCGTCTTCAACTACCCCACCGGCGACACCATCGTCACTAACCCCAAGTACGCCGCCAGCGACTTCTATAAGCTGGCGTCGGACATCAGCGAACATATGAACGGGGGCTATCCCGTCACCGACAGTCTCACGGCTTGGGAAGAGCGGCAAGCCTACGATCAGTTCCTCACCAAGGGACGCAAGTACATCTCCGACAACGAGCGGATATTCGGCAGTGTCGCCACCCGTCCCGTTGACCGCCGCGAGAACTACGTGAAACGCTGCGTCGGCCTGCCCGGACAGACGCTTGAAATCAGAGACCGCATCATCTACACCGACGGCGTGGCCAACAAGGAGCCCGACAATGTGCAGTATTTCTATCAGGTTGTCACTAGTCGTCCCATCCCCGAGAAGCTAAGCCACGAACTGGGCATCAGCCAGGAGGACCTGCGTGGCCGTAACGCCACCGGTACGCTCTACTACCTGCCGCTCACCAGCCGCATGGTGGACGACCTGCGCAGCCGCGACTTCGTTGAGAGCGTCACCCTGATGCCCCAGGAAGCGGGTGGAGGCCTCTACCCGTTGAACAAACACACCGGTTGGACCATTGATAACTACGGCCCGCTGTGGATTCCCGCCAAGGGAGCCACCGTACAGCTCACGCTCGACAACCTGCCCTTCTACGAACGTCCCATCCGCGTCTATGAAGGCAACGACCTGCGCGTCAAGGACGGCGTCATTTACATCAACGGCGAGGTGGCCACAAGCTACACCTTCCGGATGGACTACTACTGGATGCAGGGCGACAACCGCCACAACAGCCTCGACAGCCGCTACTGGGGCTTCGTGCCCGAGGACCACATCGTCGGCAAGCCCCGTTTCATCTGGCTCAGCCTCGACAAGGACCGCGGCCTCTTCGATGGCAAAATACGCTGGAAGCGCCTCTTCACGGGAGTAAAGAAATACAATTGATGCTGCTCTCCTCGGCCTATCTTCCTCCTGTCTGGTACTTCACGAAGCTCTATCTGTGCGACGGCAAGGAAGTGCAGCTGGAGCAATGGGACCATTACGTCAAGCAGACCTACCGTAACCGCTGTATCATCGGTACAGGCGATGGGCTGCAGGCGCTCACCGTCCCCACGGAGAAGGCCGACAGCCCCAAGAGCTATATGCGCGACGTGCGCATCTCCAGCCACGGCAACTGGCGCCACCAGCATTGGAATGCCCTCGAGGCTGCCTACGGACAGACGCCCTTCTTCCTTTACTACGCGGATGACTTCCGGCCTTTCTATGAACGTCCCTTCACGTTCCTCTTTGACTTCAACCTCCAGCTCACAGCCCTCTGTTGCCAGCTCATCGACATCCATCCCGTGCTGTGCCCAACGGTGGCATATTCACCTCCTCATTACTCGGTTTTTTCCTCCAGCCTCTCGTCTCCCCCTGCAGATTACCGCGAACTCATTCACCCTAAGCACGACCCTGCCAGCGACCCCACATTTTGTCCCGTTCCCTACTATCAAGTGTTTGCCGGTCGCTTCGGCTTTCGTCCCAACCTCAGCATTGTTGACCTTCTCTTCAATATGGGCCCCGAAAGCTTCCTTGTCCTCCAACAATCCACTTTTGCGCCAAAGACGCTGGTGAAGAATGAAAATTGTCGTTGACGAAAATATCCCTTACCTGCAGGAGCCGCTCCGACGTGTGGCCGAGGTGACGGCACTGCCTGCCGAGGCCATCACAGCCGAGGCTGTCCACGATGCCGATGCCCTCATCGTCCGCACCCGCACCCGCTGCGACGGCACGTTGCTCGGCGGCAGCCACGTCCGCTTCATCGCCACGGCCACCATCGGTTACGACCATATTGATACCACCTGGTGTGCCGCTCACGGCATCGCCTGGGCCAATGCCCCCGGCTGCAATGCCTCTTCCGTCTGCCAGTATGTCGAGTGTGCCCTGCGCCTCATGGCAAGCGAAGGTGTCGTCACCCTCTCCCCCGCCACCGCCATCGGCATCGTCGGTCTCGGCCATGTCGGTACGCTTGTCAAGGCCATGTCCGAGCGCCTCGGCCTCCGCACCCTCTGCTGCGACCCTCCGCTGGCGGATATGAAGCAGGCGGCTTGTCTTGTTGACCTCAAAACGCTTGCTGCCGAATGCGACATCATTACCTTCCATGTCCCGCTGACGAACGATGGGCCTTATCCCACGTGGCACATGGCCGACGGGGCGTTCTTTGCCTCGCTTCAGCGCCACCCCCTCTTCATCAACACTTCGCGTGGCGCTGTTGCTGATACCCTAGCCTTGCGTGGCGCGCTTGGCAACGGACAGATCCGTCAGGCCGTCATCGATGTGTGGGAGGGTGAGCCCGACACCCTCGACCGCGACCTTCTACGTATGGCCCGCCTCACCACGCCCCACATCGCCGGCTATAGTGCCGACGGCAAGGCACGTGCCTCCCAGATGGCCCTCAATGCCCTGACCGCTCACTTCGGGCTGCCTCGTGTGGATGCTGGGACGCCGCCTCCTTCCGTTGCCCCCTACGATATCGATGCCGACAGCCGTCGTCTGAAAGCATCGCCCGACACCTTCGAGTATCAACGAAACCACTATCCCCTTCGCCGTGAAAGCTAAACTCCTCTTTTTATTTCTTTGGTTCAGCTGCCATGCGCTCTATGCCCAGCAGTCTGACCTCAACTCCGAATTCTCAGCCCAGACCGTCCCCGACAGCGTTTGGACGCTGATGCAGAGCAAGACCTACACCCCCAATCCCCACATCGGACGCGACGACTTGCGCTATGTGAGCGTGCTCCACTGGGGTGCCGACAGCCTTGCTCACACGGGCCATCTCGTCTGCAACCGCCTCATCGCCGATACGTTGGTCAGCATCTTCCGCCAGCTCTACGAGGCCCATTACCCCATTGAGCGCATGGAGCTGCCTGATGTCTACGAGGCTGACGACGAGCGGCAGATGCGGGCCAACAACACATCGTGCTTCTGCTACCGCGCAGTGGCTGGCACCGCCACCCTCTCACTCCATGCCCGCGGCTTGGCCATTGACCTCAACCCCCTCTACAACCCCTACGTCAAGGTACGCCCTGACGGCATTCGCGTCATCCAGCCCGCCACCGCCGAGCCCTATACCCACCGCCGACGCAGCTTCCCCTTCAAGATAGACCGCCACGACCTCGCCTATCGCCTCTTCACCCAGCACGGCTTTACTTGGGGAGGCGACTGGCATTCACTCAAAGACTACCAGCACTTCGAATACCACGTCGCAGAGTAGCCTTGCGAAAACCCCTATATCAAGCTAACGCCCATCTCACCGTAGTCGGATTTCAAAAAATGCCGGCAATAGGGTGGCTATTCGAAGGAGAGATAGGGCGCGAGGCGCTGGATGTCGGCGTCGGAGAACTCGTCGAGGAAGGAGAGTTGGCGGAGGCTAAGAATGCGGCCGTCGCGATGGCGGAGGTTCATGATAGCCCGCGCACGGTAGTAGCCGATGTAGGGGTGGTTCTTGAGGGTGGTGAGGGTAGCCGTGTTGACGTTGATGCGCTGCTGTGTGCCGGGCTCTATGGTGACCCAGTCGCCAATGTCGGGCAGATTGGGGATGTCGTTCAGCTGCGCTACGGCAACGAAACCGCCCAGCTGCCGACGGAGATGGACAATCCGGCTTGCATAGTAAGGACCGATGCCGGGGATGCGTACAAGGTCGGCGCTGTCGGCCTTGTTGAGATCAAGGAAGGTGCCGTCGGGGAGTTTGTTTTCCATGTAAGCTTTATAGGGGCTGGGCTCGCGGGGAGGTGGAGGGACGGCAACATCGGTAGAAGGGGCTGGTTTGACTGGATTGACTGGATTAACTGGATTAACTGGATGGGCTGGAGATGGAGAGACGATGTCGATATAGGGGCGGAGGCGGGTGAAGGTGGCGCTGTCCATGCCGTAGATGCGGGCGAGGGCATCGGGAGTGCGGAAACGGCCGCCCGCACGGCGATACTTGACGATGTTGGAGGCAACGAAGGGCGAAAGGCCGAGGGCGCGTAGCGTGGTCGAGTCGGCGGTGTTAGGGTCGAAGGCAAAGGGAACGGCGTTTTCAGTGTTTTCTGATAATTCGGAATCTGATGAGGATGAGGGGGTGAGCGTAGAGAGAGTGGACGACTTTCTCGGCCAAATGCTGAGGGCAATGGCCAAAACCAGAATGACGGCCAGCAGTACGAAAATGGCACGGCGCTCGGCTTTGGAAAAAGTTAGAAGGTCGTGGAGAAACAATTTTTAATTAGGAATTAGGTATTTATAATATAAGAATATGAATCGGGGATTCATGATATTCGGTTCATTATCTTCGGGTGGGCAATTATGAATGGGGAATTGGAGCAGAAAAGGAAAAAAGTTTATATCTTTGCAACGGAAATAAAAAACTGGGAAGATGCGTAACGTTTGGACTTTCATAAAAAGATATAAATTCTCGCTGCTTGTGGTGGCGGTCATCTTGTTCCTTTCGTTCTTCAAACCTCCTCATACGGAGCTAGACGAGATAACGAATTTCGACAAGATGGTGCATTTCGGTATGTACTTCGTGTTCAGCGGCGTGATTTGGATAGAGTATATGCGCAGTCATGCAAAAGCCGAGTGGCGCCGGCTTGCGGTGGGGGCTGTAGTGCTGCCCATCGTGCTGAGCGGAGGGATTGAGCTGGGGCAGGAGTACCTGACGGCCTATCGCGGCGGCGACTGGTGGGACTTCGCTTCGAACAGTACGGGTGTGTTGGTGGCGGCGGTGACAGGCTATCTCTTCCTGAGACGGCGGCGTGGATAAAAAATCTTATTGTTGACAAAACGATGCTTCCACTCGGGCTTCTCCTTGATGAAGGAGGCGATGTGGCGGATGATTTTGTCTTCGTGCATGGCGTTGACGTCGATGAGGATGCCCGTCTCCTCGACGTCGCCGAAGTCGTCGTTGATGGCGGTGCCGAACTCGAGCATGGTGGGCGAGAGGTTCATATAGGCGTTGACGAGGGGCGGAATGTTGCAACCGAGCCGGCGCACAGCGGCGTTGAGCAGCCTGTAGTCGGCCTTGAAATCATCCTCGGTGAGGACGACGTCGAGCTCCTCGGCCGGGTGCTCGATGAGCAGCGGGTGGTGGGGCGTGACGAGCTGGCGGCGGTCGCCGAAATGCTTGTCGAGAAAGTGGAGGATGAGGTCGCGGGCGTAGCGGTTGTACGAGGGGTACATGGTCATCTTGCCGAAGAAGTACTGGGCATCGGGGAGGATGACCATGAGTGCGCCGAGGCCGTCGAAGAGGTTGTCGAGGGCGAAGAGGCCTTTGGTGTCGCTGCGTGACGACTGGTACTCGACGGCGACGAACGAGCGGCCCAGCTCGATGGTGCGGGGCAGGTAAGTCTGCTTGAATTCGTCGGAGAAGTGGAAGAGGTGGCTGGTGGCGAGGATGGGCTGCCCCTCGGCATCGAAGCGAATGTCGGGGCCATAGATGTAGCGGTAGCCGCCGATGATCTCCTGTGCGTCGGGGTTCCAGACGACAAGCTGGCGGCAGGGGTTCTCCATGGTGTCGAAGCTGTCGATGTCGGCGCTGAGACCTGTGCCTCCGCCGCCTTCGCGGAAGGCTATCTCGCGCAGGCGGCCAATCTCCTGCATGACGTTGGGGCTGTCGTGAGCGGTGCAGACGTAGAGGATGTTGCCACCGCGGTTGGTGTTGCGCAACCGTTTTTCATCGGTGAGCTCGCCGATGAGCAGCTCGCGGGGAATGGGGTCGATGATTTTTTCCATAGGGCGTCAGCGGGTGGGGGCGAGGCTATAGACAATGTCCTGCACGTAGGCAGCCCACTCGGCAGGCTTGCGCGACTTGTCGAACGACTGCCAGGGGATGGGCTGGCCGATGTAGATGCGGAAGGTCTTGCCGCGATGGCGGAAGAGCTCGTCGGCCAAATAGAGCATGGCGACGTTGAACTTGATGTGGAAGAACTTGCAGAGGTTGGCAATGCGGTAGAAGCGGTTTGAGTTGCGCCCCTCGAAGTAGATGGGCACGACGTCGCGCTGGTACTGTATGCTTTTCTGCACGAAGGTCTTCTTCCACGGCAGGTCGCGGATGACGCCCTTTCGTTTGCGTGAGCACAGTTGGGCGGGGAACATGATGACCTGCTCGTCGCTGCTGAAGATGGCATCGACCTGCTGGGGCATGTTGCGCGCCTGTCCGCCCATCTGGTTGACGGGCACGCAGAGGGGCGCGAGCGGGGGCAGGGCCATGAGGAAGCTGTTGACGAGGTAGCGGATGCGGTCGTCGTAGTGGTCGGCAATGATGCGTCCGATGGCCACGCCGTCGGGGCCGCCCAGCGGGTGGTTGCTGACGAAGGTGTAGAGGCCGCCCTTCGGTGGAAGGTTTTCCTCACCATGCACGTCGAGGGTGATGTCGAGGTATTCAAGCGTGTTGCGCAGGAAGTCGGCACCCTCCATGCCCGGGTATTTCGAGAAGAAGTCGTTGAAATCGTCTTCGTGGAGTATCTTGCGAAGGTAGCGCAGCAGCGGAGGCCAGATTTTGGCGTCGCCTATACGGCTGCGGATAATCTTCTCGACGTTGATGACTTTAGGTACATTTTCTGCCATAGCTCTGGTGATACTTTCATGCTTTATTCGGCAAAAATAGACACAATTTTTAACAAAACGAACGTTTCGTCTTATTTTTCTTGTGAAAAACCGCGATTTTTTATCTTTACCCCCGTTTATTCGAGGTAAAACAGCTCGGGCAGGGGGATGGAGACGGGGCTGTTGTCGGAGTTGACTTCCATGATGTCGGCCATGTAGTCCCACCACTTCTGTACGACGGGGTTGTCGCCCTGGTCCTGCGAGCCTTTGTCGCCTTCAACCTTCTGCACGGCAAAGAGCGTACCCGTCTCTTTGTCCCAGAAAATGCTGTAGTCACTGACGCCACTTTCCTTCAGAAGGGCTTTCATCTCGGGCCAGAGGGCGGCGTGGCGGCGTTGGTACTCTTCTTCGCAGCCCGGTTTCAGGTACATCTTGAATGCTTCTCTTCTCATGTGCGTATATATATTTAATAAGGTATGTCGAGGAAGTTACTCCATGTCCGGCCCGAAGTAGAAGCCGGGCTGGGTGGGCTGGTTGTAGGCCACGTTCTGCGTGGCAACGCTGATGCGATAGACGGGGTCGTCCATGAAGGTGACGAAACGGCGGTTGGTGGGGATGGTGGAGACGTAGAGGCGGAGGGCCTGACTGTCGCGTGTGCGTAGCAGCACCTCCTCGCGCCAGTCGCCCAACAGGTCGGCGGCGAGGCAGGGGTTGGCCTTGGTGCTGTTGTTGCTGGCCACGCCCTCGGGCTGGAAGATGACGTCGCAGCGCAGCTCGTCCCAGTTGTACTTGGCGATGCGGGTGCCGTCGAGCAGTTCGCGCAGCAGGTCGCCGTCCCACCATACGGCCATGTTGGTCGATAGACCGCGGACATGCTCGGCGATGAGCTCGCCGCGGATGTTGCGTATGCCGCCTGTTGATCCGCTCCACATCTCCACGCCTGGCGAGGTGGGGTCGATGTCGGCGGCCATGCAGCGGCCGATGTCATCGGGGTGGGGGTAGCGGAAGAGTGTCTCGCCTGTTGCGGCGTCGCGGAACGTGGAGCCGTTGCCACCCGTCTCATGACATTGCCACACCTGCAGTCGTGTCTCGCCGGGGAAGAAGGCGGTGAGGTGAAGGGCGTCACCGTGGCCGAGACCGGTGGAGTAGAGGCCGGTGCCGTCGTTGTTGATGGTGCACGAGCCGTAGATGATTTCGTCGCAGCCGTCGTTGTCGATGTCGGCCACGCGCAGGTTGTGGTTGCCCTGTCCGGCATAGGCCTCGCATGCCTCGTCGTTAGAGTCGAACACCCAGCGCTGGCTGAGCGTATGACCGTCCCAGTCGAAGGCGGCGAGGACGGTGCGGGTGTAGTAGCCGCGACACATCACCACGCTGGGGTGCTGTCCGTCCAGATAGGCTATGCAGGCCAGGAAGCGGTCGCTGCGATTGGCATTGGTGTCACCCCAGCCGGCGAGGTCGCCGCGTGGGGGGATGTAGGGGACGGTGTGGAGCGCTGCGCCCGTCAGGCCGCTGAAGACGGTGAGGTATTCGTTGCCCGAGAGGATGCGACCCTGTCGTGGGGGCGTGCGGCGACGGCCCACGGCTACGGTGTCGCCGGCATAACGGTAGTCGGCATAGGGGTCACCGATGACGGTGCCCTGTCCGTCGATGGTGCCGTCGGACGTACGCATGGTCACCTCTGCTCGTCCGTCACCATCGAGGTCAAAGACCATGAACTGGGTGTAGTGGGCGCCGGCGCGAATGTTCGGTCCGAGGTCGATGCGCCACAGCCGCTCGCCGCTCAGCCGGTAACCGTCGATGAGCACGTTGCCCGTGTAGCCGTCGTGGGCATTGTCGTGGGCGTTAGTGGGCTCCCACTTGAGGATGATTTCGTACTCTCCGTCACCATCGACGTCGCCGACTGAGGCATCGTTGGCTGTGTACTCGTAGCGGTCGCCTGCAGGGGTGATACCTCCGTCAGGCTTATAGAGGGGAATGTCGATGTAGCCTATGGGGGCATCGGCGGGCAGGGTGTAGGTACCCGTCCCTGTCTCCAGCTCCTTCTTCCTAACGACGGGGCGCACCTCGTAGGTGGCTGCCGAGGCCGAGGCGTTGTCGTCAATAAGGAAGGTGGCCGCCGTGAGCGGACTTTTGGTGAGCAGCTGGCCGTCGCGATAGACGTTGAAGGCCGTCTCCGCCGCATCGGTAGGCAGCAGACGCCAGCTGACTGCCACGTGGCTGCTGTCCTGACGGATGGCGGCAAGCCCGCGCCCAAGCGTCTCCTTCTGCAGGGTGGGGGCATAGTTCGGCTGGGCAAGGGACGGCGTCACCACAAACAGGACGCTGAGGAAGAGTACGAAAAAACGGGCGTTCATAGCGCAACGGAATTATTTTTGCCCAAAAGTAGGAATAATCGGGACGATATGCAAGGAAAAAGAGAAAAAAACATTATCTTTGCCGAAAACATTCCATTGACGACCCATGAAACGAATTCCTCCCCTGCTTTTTTTCGGCCTGTTGTGCCTCACCCTCCCTGCGCAGACGCTTCCCTCACAGCGCGAGATTCTTGGCAAGCTGCTGCTCGTCAACGACTACTTCATGAAGTCTGTGCCCGACCCCGGGGCGCCCACCTTCGGCGGCGGCAAGGAGCGCACCAGCAACCTCTGGACGCGTGCCGTCTATTACGAAGGCCTCATGGCCCTGCAGGGCATCTATCCCGACGAACGTTTCTTCGACTACACGATGGCCTGGGGCAATGCCCACCAGTGGCGTCCGCGCGGTACGGACACCACCCATAACGCCGACAACCAGTGTTGCTTCCAGACCTACTTAGACATGTACGAGCTGACACACGATTCGCGCATGATGACGCACGTCAAGCTTACGCTCGATGCCTGTGTCCGCGACCCACAGGTGCACGACTGGTGGTGGATTGATGCCATCCAGATGGCGATGCCCGCCTATGCCAAGATGGGACGCATCACGGGCGATGCCCGCTATTGGGATAAGATGATGGCTTGCTACCGCTACACCCGCAACGTGCACGGCGGCGCAGGCATGTACAACCAGAGGGACGCCCTCTGGTGGCGCGACCACGATTACGATCCCCCCTTCGCCGAACCCAACGGCGAGGACTGCTACTGGAGCCGCGGCAACGGTTGGGTTCTGGCCGCCCTTGTGCGCGTGATGGACGAGCTGCCCGAGAAACACCCTTATTATAAGGAGTGCCTGCGCGATTTCCGTGCCATGTGCCGCGCGTTGAAAGCCGCTCAGCGCGAGGATGGCTTCTGGAACGCCAGCCTCCACGACCCCACCCACTACGGAGGTAAGGAGACCACCGGCACGTCGCTCTTCATCTACGGCATGGCGTGGGGCATTCGCAAGGGCTGGCTGAAGGAGAAGGAATATCTGCCTGTCGTCAGCCGCGCGTGGAATGCCATTGTCACCGATGCCGTGCATGTCAATGGTTTCCTCGGCTACGTGCAGGGTACGGGCAAAGATCCCTCAGCGGGGCAGCCCGTCACCTACGACTCCGTGCCTGACTTCGAGGACTACGGCACCGGCTGCTTCCTCCTCGCTGGCAGCGAACTCTACCGCCTCCGTGCCGACGTCGTCCCCTTCGAGCAGCTCCCCCGCCACGTGAGGTGACAGCCTTTTCTTTTTCGTGGAATTCAAACGAGGTTTATAGTCAAACGTTGGAAAAACGATGTCTGTTATAGCGAAAGAGATTAAAGCCTAAAGGCCTTTTCTCCAAACATTCTTCCAGCGAATGTTTTTTTTAGTATCTCTGCCTCTTTGCCTGCTGTGTTGTCGCCTTTCAGAAAATGACAGAACCAAGCAGCCTGATTTTATGTGCCACCCCTTTGTGGCTACTTTTTCTTCGGTTGGAGGATGGCGCGGTAACGGGCAGGGTCGGCGAGGACGTCGCGAGCGGAGCGGAGGTCGTCGTCATCCCTTAGCGTCTGGATGATGGCGCCGCGCTGGAAGTAGTAGCGGGTGATGATTTCGGTGGCGAGGAGCAGGCGGATGTCCTTCTGAAAATTGTCGAAATCTTTGTTGAGGTTGTGCTGGAGCTTGGCCTCGAGGGCGTTGAACTCCTCGCGGGCATCGTCCATGTAACCTTCGAATTCGGCCCATTCCTTGAGGCTCTTGAGGGCTTTCTCGCTGCTGCGGTCGTAGGTGAAGCCGGAGGCGTGGACGCTGTCGCGAAAGGCGGCGTACATCTCGTCCGTTACCACGAACTGCTCGGCAGGGGCAATGGTGGGGTGGGTGAGCCACCAATGGGTAGCGAAGTCGAAGAGGCAGTCGTCGTTCGCAAGGTAGTAGAGGAGGTTGGGCACGCGGTCCACCTTGACTTCGATGTCGGGGCTGATGCCGCAGCCGTCGCGCACCTCGCGTCCGGCAGCGGTGTGGAAGACGGTGGTGAGGCTGTCGGGGATGCGCCCGACGTTGCCGTCCTCGTCGCGCCTGGCATAGTCGATGGCTTGGATGCAGCGGCCTGAGGGGATGTAGTATTTCGAGGTGGTGACCTTCAGATTGGCACCATAGGGCAGGTCGCGCGGCACTTGCACGAGGCCTTTGCCGTAGGTGCGGGTGCCGACGATGACGGCACGGTCGAGGTCCTGCAGGGCTCCGGCCACAATCTCGGCGGCTGAGGCTGTCTGGCCGTTGACAAGCACGGCAAGCGGCATGGTGGGCTGCGTGGCAGCATGGCGCGTCTTGTAGGTATTGGAGGCTTGCGGCAGACGGCCCTTTGTCGCCACAACCGTCTCGCCCTTCGGCACGAAGAGGTTGACGATTTCTACGGCCTCGGCCAGTGAACCGCCGCCGTTGCTGCGCAGGTCGAGGACAAGACGTGTGGCACCCCGCTCCACAAGGTCCACAAGGGCCAGACGGACGTCGCGCGAGCAGTTATCGACGAAACGCTCGAAGAGGATGTAGCCTGTGCTGTCGTCGAGCATGTCGTAATAAGGGAGTACGGGCAGCTGGATGTTGGCGCGCGTGATGCGGTAGGTCTTGGGCTCGCTGCCGTCGGGCCGCTGGGCTGTGACGGTTACCGTCGTACCCGCCTCGCCGCGGAGCAGGTTGCTGACGGCCTGTGTGTCCATGCCCTTCACATCGATGCTATCCACACGGAGCAGAATGTCGCCTGCCCGAAGCCCGGCACGGTGGGCGGGCATGTCTTCGTAGGGTTCGGAAATGACCACATGGTCACGTTTCTTCTGGTAGCGGATGACGGCACCCACACCCGCGTACTTGCCGGTAATCATCATCTCCAATTCCTCCTTGTCGTCGGCAGGGTAATAGACAGTATAGGGGTCGAGGTTCTCCAACATGGCATCGATGGCGGTGTTGACGGAGGTCTCGTAGTCGAAGTCATCGACGTAAAGCATCTTCAGCTCACGGACGACAGAGTTGAATACGTTGAGGCTCTTGGCAATGGTGAATGCTTTCTTGTCGCCTTTGGCCTTGTCGTCCCTGGACCAGGCGGAGGGGCAGATTATCGCTCCCATTAAAGCAAGGAGCAGTATGCGGTGTTTCATACCTTATTCTTATAGTCTATGGTCTGTAGTCTGTAGTCTATGGTCAATAGTCAATGGTCAATAGTCTATGGTCGATAGCATAGTAGCTTTGTCCTGATCTCTTCCCACGCTTTTTCGGGCAGGGTGGTGCCGATGACCTGGATGACGTATCCGGCGAGCAGGGAGCCCGCCTTGGCGCAGCGTGCCATGTCCCAGCCATTTAGGAGGCCGTACATGACACCTGCGGCGTAGAAGTCGCCGGCGCCGGTGGTATCGATGACGTTCGCGACAGGCATACTTTCGACGAAGGTGCGCTCTCCCTGACAGAGGATGGCTGAACCCCGCTTGCCCATCTTCACGACGGCAATCTCGCACAGCCTGCCCAAGGATGAAAGCGCTTCCTCGGCCTCTTTGCCGGTGAAGGCACGGGCCTCCTCTTCGTTGGCAAACACCACGTCGACGGACTCCGTCACCAGCTCGGTGAAGAAGGCATGGTCGGCAGCCACAATGTTGTAGCTGGCGAGGTCGAGACAGACTTTGGCGCTCTTTGCTTTCGCCAGCTCAATGGCGCGACGGATGAGGGCGTGGTTCTGCACCAGATAGCCTTCTATATAAAGGTAGTCGCAGCCAGAGAACATCGTCTCGTCGAGGTCGTCGGGCTGCATGTCGCCCGCAGCACCGAGATAGGTGGCAAACGTCCGCTCGCCGTCGGGGGTGATGAAGGTGTGGGCTATGCCCGAGGGCAGCCTGCTCTGGATGAGAAGGGGGCGGATTCCTTTGCTGACGGCATTGTCGGCATAGAAACGCCCTGTCTCGTCGTCGCCCACCTTGCCGATGAAGGCTGGCGAGGCACCCAGATTAGCCAATGCCAACATGGTGTTTCCTGCCGAGCCACCTGTGGCGCGGCTTATCGTCATCTGCTTCATTGCGCGGCGGATGTCAGGCAGGCGGCTGTCGTCAATCAACTGCATGCTGCCCTTCGGCAGAGCCAGCACGCGCAGTACATTTTCGTCACTCACTTGGGCCAGCACGTCGGTTAGTGCATTCCCTATTCCTATGATTTGTTTCATGTATCTGTTCAATTACCGGGCAAAGGTAGTGACTTTCCCCCTAAAAAATCGCATAATCTCGAAAAAAAGTACATTTATATTTGTTTTTTTGTCCAAGTTGCCGTACCTTTGCCGCGCATTTGAGAGAAATCCTGCTTCTTTAGCTCAGTTGGTTAGAGCATCTGACTGTTAATCAGGGGGTCCAAGGTTCAAGTCCTTGAAGAAGCGCGAAGGAAAAGAAAAGAGAATTGCTTCTTTAGCTCAGTTGGTTAGAGCATCTGACTGTTAATCAGGGGGTCCAAGGTTCAAGTCCTTGAAGAAGCGCAGACAAAGCCTCGTCGTGATGACGGGGCTCGTTTGCTTTTAGGGAGGCCTATGGTCTATAGTCTATAGTCTATGGTCTATAGTCTATGGTCTATAGTCTATGGTCAATCGCTCATTACGCCCCTTGGGGCGTGGCGGCCAAAGGCCGCGAAAAGCAATCGACTATCGACTATAGACCATAGACTATATATAGACCACCAGACCTAAATCACATCAAGCTGTGGCCGGTCATCTCGGCGGGCTGGGGGAGTCCCATGATCTTGAGGATGCTGGGGGCGACGTCGGCGAGGATGCCGTTCTGAACGATGGTGTCGCGCTTTTCCGTGACGTAGATGAAGGGCACGGGGTTGAGCGAGTGTGCCGTGTTGGGCGTGCCGTCGGGATTGATGGCGTTGTCGGCGTTGCCGTGGTCGGCGATGATGATGGCCTCGTAGCCCGTGGCGCGGGCAGCTTCGATGACGCTGTGGACGCAGGCATCGACAGCCGTAACAGCCTTCGCAATGGCTTCATAAACACCCGTGTGGCCCACCATGTCGCCATTGGCGAAGTTGACGACAATGAAGTCATAGACATCGCTACGGATGGCTTCCACCAGCTTGGCGCAGACGGTGAAGGCACTCATCTCGGGCTGCAGGTCGTAGGTAGCCACCTTGGGCGAAGGGACAAGGATGCGGTCTTCGTTTTTATAAGGTTCCTCACGTCCGCCGTTGAGGAAGAAGGTGACGTGGGCGTACTTCTCCGTCTCGGCGATGTGGAGCTGGCGCAGTCCCTGATTGCTGATGTATTCGCCAAGGGTGTTCTCGACGTTCTCCTTGTCGAAGAGGATGTGTACGCCGGTAAACGAGGCGTCGTAAGGTGTCATGCAGTAGTACTGGAGGCCAGGGATGGTGGTCATGCCATGCTCGGGCATATCCTTCTGCGTCAAGGCGATGGTGATTTCCTTGGCGCGGTCGTTGCGGTAGTTGAAGAAGATGACGACATCGCCTTCCTTTATAGTGGCGTCGTACTTTGTGTTGACGATGGGCTTGATGAACTCGTCGGTGACGCCTTCGTCGTAGCTTTCCAGCATGGCGGCCACCATGTCGTCGCTCTGCTTGCCCTTGCCGTGGACGAGCTGGTCGTAGCCCACCTTGACGCGTTCCCAGCGCTTGTCGCGGTCCATGGTGTAGAATCGTCCGATGATGCTGGCCACCTTGATGTCCTTGTCGAGCAGGGTGCGGATGAAGCCGACGCCGCTCTTGGGGTCGGTGTCGCGTCCATCCATCAGGCAATGGACGTAGGTGTTGTCGATGCCGTATTCCTTGGCGATTTCGCAGAGAGTGATGAGGTGCTCGAGGCTGCTGTGGACGCCGCCGTCGCTGGTGAGGCCCATCAGGTGGACCTTTTTGCCCGTCTCTTTGGCATAGGTGAAGGCGCTGACAACCTCCTTGTTTTGGCGGATGCTGCCGTCGGCACAGGCACGGTTGATTTTCACGAGATCCTGATAGACGACACGTCCGGCACCGATGTTGAGGTGGCCCACTTCGCTGTTGCCCATCTGTCCGTCGGGGAGTCCGACATTTTCGCCGCTGGCCTGCAGCTGGCTGTGGGGATAGGTAGCGTTGAGGTAGTCGAGATAGGGAGTGTAGGTGTTGAAGATGACATCACCTTTGCCGTGGGCACCGATGCCCCAGCCGTCAAGAATCATTAATAATGCTTTCATAAATAATAAGTGGTTTATGGGTTTATTTTGACTTTGTCAAGGTTTATTTCGGCCTTTGCCGAGGTTTTTTGGGGTTTAATCTTCAATCTTTTCCGAAGCTGAGCGTGAGCTGTCCGTCGCCAAGGAGGTTGTAGGTCATGCGGTGGTAGGGAGTGGTGCCGTACTGGCGGATGGCCTCGCGGTGGGCGCGGGCGGGGTAGCCTTTGTTGTGGTTCCAGCCATAGGCGGGATACTGCTCGTGCAGACGGTCCATGTAGTCGTCGCGGTAGGTCTTTGCGAGGACGCTGGCAGCGGCGATGTTCATATACTTGCCGTCGCCCTTGACGATGGTCTTCCAAGGCGTGTCGCCGTAGGGGGTGAAGCGGTTGCCATCGACGATGATGAACCCCGGGCGTACCTTCAGCCCATCGAGGGCGCGGTGCATAGCGAGGATGGAGGCGCGGAGGATGTTGATCTCGTCAATCTCTTGCGGTGTAACGATGCCCAGCGCCCAGCTGACGGCTGCCTCCTCGATGATGGGGCGCAAGGCATAGCGTTGCCGGGCCGAGAGCTGTTTGCTGTCGTTGAGAAGTTCGTTCTGGAAGTCATCGGGCAGGATGACGGCAGCGGCGTACACGGCACCCGCCAGACAGCCACGTCCGGCTTCATCGCAGCCCGCTTCATACAGGCCTCGGTTCAGGCAGCACTCCAGCATGGTTTCTATCGTCGGTTTTTACGTCGTTAATCCAGGAAATCGAGTTTTTGCTGTCGTAGGGACGTTCTACACGGGGTTGTTTTGCGCGAAGAGCCGGCAGCGTTGGTCGAGGAGCGGATAGTGGTGCTCCTGCATGGTGCTGCAGCAGGCGCGGATGCCCTGGCGCGTGCTGCCGGTGGTGCTGAGGACGATGCCGGTGATGCCGTGATAGAGAAGCTGGCGCAGCAGGGTGCCGCCCTCCATGTCGTGATAGCCGATGGTGAAGAAGAGACCGTCGGAGACAGGCTCGTCGAGGTCGCGGTCGTAGGTGATGTTGAATCCGTGGGCAAGCATGATGTCCTTGATGCGGGCGGTGCGGCGGGCATACTCGCGGACGTCGTCGACGAAGGCGTAACGGCCGTCGGTGGCGGCACGCATCATGGCTGCCAGGGCACACTGGGCGCTGTGGCTGACGCCCGACGACAGGGTGTAGAGCATGTCGTAGGCATAGGCGGCGCCGAAACGGCTGATGCCGTAGCGGGCGGCAAGGGTGGGATAGCTGCGGTGGAAGAGAGTGTCGGAGATGCAGGCGACGGCAATACGCTGACCTGCATAGGAGAACATCTTGGAGCCGGAAAGCATCAGGATGTAGTTGTCGGTATATCGGCTGACGGTGGGCTGGAAGGGGGGCTGGTAGGGCCGGCCAAGCGGGCGTCGGAAATCCATCGTCATGTAGGCGAGGTCTTCGATGACAACGACGTCGTATTTCGTGGCAAGTTCACCGATGACGCGCAGCTCGTCGTCCGTCAGACACATCCACGAGGGGTTGTTGGGATTGCTGTATATAAGGCAGCAGATGCGGCCGGACGAGAGCATCTGCTCAAGCTTGGCGCGCAGGGCATCGGCGCCGCGATGGTCGGCAACGTCGAACGAAGCGGTGCGGGCACCGATGACGGCCGCCTGCATCTTCTGGACTGGGAAGCCGGGGTCGAGGTAGAGGATGGTGTCGCGCGAAGGGTCGAGTTGGGTGCAGAGCATGAAGGCCGCAAAGACACCCTGCATGGAACCCGTGGTAGGGATGCAGCCCTTGGGGGCTATGTCGGTGTTGATGAAAGCCTTGACGAAACGCGAGGCTTCGGTCTTGAGGTCAGCGATGCCCTCGATGTCGGGATACTTGGAGGCTACGCCACGACGCAGGGCGTCGATCTCGGCCTCCACGCCGATGGCGGAGGGGGGTAGGCCGGGGATGCCCATCTCGAAGTGAATGTACTCTTGGCCGGTCTCCTGCTCCATGGTGCGGGCGATGGCTCCAATCTGCCGTATGGAGGCGTGGTTGAGGTCGTCAATCTCCATGTCGTGGAGAAGCTGGTCGATGCGGGTTTGGCTGAAGGGGGTTGTCATTGGGGAATTGAAAATTGAAAATTGATAATTGATAATTATCCTTTGTTTTCGCGTCCGATGGTGAGGGCTTGGAGGTTCATATCGACGATGGCGTCGCCCTTGGCGGCAAAGACGGTGCGGATGGCCTGACGAAGCAGTTCGAAATCCATGCCAAGTGCGTCAGCCGCAGCACCAAGCAGTATCATATTGGCCGCCTTGGGCATTTTGTTGGCTTTGGCAAGGCTCTCGATGTCGATGCGTACGACATGGGGCAGGGAGTCGAGAGCGGCGTTGATGGCTTGGATGTCAGGATAGTTAGGGATATTGACGAAGGGGCTGGTGGCGGTGATGGCCCAGCCGTCCTTGCCGAGGTAGGGCTGGTAGCGAAGGGCTTCCATCGGCTCCATGGCGATGATAACGTCGGCGGTGCCGAGGGCGATGAGGTCGCTGTGGATGGGGTTGGACGAGATGCGGAGGTTCGACTGCACGTCGCCGCCGCGCTGGCTCATGCCGTGCACTTCGGCTTGCTTGATGTAGAGTCCCTGGTCGAGAGCGGCCTGGCCGATGATGGTGGCGATGGAGAGGATGCCCTGGCCTCCTACGCCTGCGAGTATGATGTCGGTTTTCATTGTCTGTGATGGAGTGTTAGGATTGTTGTTTCTTCTGGCGGGTATGACGTGCGAGGGTCTGGATGCACTCGCGGCGGGGGATGATGACGGAGACTCCCTTGTAGGCAATCTCTTCGCGGATGATGCGTGTAATCTCATCCATGTTGGCGGGCAAGGGCACCACGACTTTCAGGTGTTCGTCGGCAACGCCGATGCCGCGGCAGATGGCCTCGAACTTGTTGGTGCCGGCTGAGTCCTGACCTCCCGTCATGCCGGTGGTGAGGTTGTCGGAGATGATGATGGTGATGGGACTGTTCTCGTTGACAGCATCGAGGAGGCCCGTCATGCCGCTGTGGGTGAAGGTAGAGTCACCGATGACGGCTATGGCGGGGAAGATGCCGGCGTCGGCAGCGCCCTTGGCCATCGTGATGGAGGCGCCCATGTCAACGCACGAGTGGAGTGCCTGATAGGGCGGCAGGGCTCCGAGCGTATAGCAGCCGATGTCGCCGAAGACGCGGCTGGAGGGGAAGTCGGCCAGCACGCGGTTCAGCGCCTCATAGACGCTGCGATGTCCGCAGCCCTGACAGAGGGCGGGCGGACGTCCGACGACGGTGGCCGAGGGGGCGAAGGTCTGGGCGCTGGCAAAGCCAAGGGCGGCTTTCACATTGTCGGGGTTCAGCTCGCCTGTGCGGGGAAGCGTGCCGTCGAGACGGCCGTGGATGACGGTCTTGATGGGCAACAGGCCCAGCAGCTGTTCCTCGATGAAAGGCTGTCCGTCCTCGATGACGAGCAGCTCGTCGCTCTGCGAGGCGAGGGTGCGGATGACATCGACGGGCAGCGGGTATTGCGACACCTTCAGCACGGGGAAAGGCGCGCCGTCGGGATAGTTCTCCATGAGGTAGTTGTAGCCGATGCCTGCGGCGATGACGGCCTTGCTTGCCTTAGGCTCTGTGGCGACCTTGTTAAACGGGCTACCCGCGCTGGCTTCTTGCAGGGTGGGCTGGGCGGCGGTGAGCTCGCTGTACTTGCGGCGGGCGCGGACGGGCAGCAGCACCCATCCCGCTGCGTCGGCAGGGCCGGAGAGGGCATTCTGCGGGCGGGCGCTGTCGGCGATGTCCACCACGGCACGGCTGTGGGCTAGGCGGGTGACGATGCGCATCAGCACGGGCAGGCGGAGGCGCTCCGAGAGGTCGAAGGCATAAGCCATCATGTCGTAGCACTCCTGCTGGTTCGAGGGCTCGAGGATGGGGATGAGGGCGAACTTGCCGTAGAAGCGGCTGTCCTGTTCGTTCTGCGAGCTGTGCATCGAGGGGTCATCGGCTGCGAGGACGACGAGGCCGCCGTTCACGCCCGTCACGGCGCTGTTGACGAAGGCGTCGGCACAGACGTTCATGCCCACGTGCTTCATGCAGACGAGGGCGCGCTTGCCGGCAAAGCTCATGCCGAGGGCTGCCTCCATAGCCGTCTTTTCGTTGGTGCACCAGCGGTCGTGGACATAGGTGTCGGGGTGGCTGCGGTGCCACAGCTGGATGTATTCGGTAATCTCGGTGGACGGTGTGCCCGGATAGGCATACACGCCGCTGAGCCCTGCGTCGAGGGCCCCTTGGGCAATGGCCTGGTCGCCAAGTAGGAGTTTTTTCATAAAGCCGATTTTGTGAAAATGCCTGCAAAGATAGGGTGAGCCGAGCGAAAAACCAAATTTATTTGAGTTTTTCCGAGGCGACCCCTATCTAAAAGCCCCGGAGGGATTAAAGATAAGGAAAACGAAGCGAAAGGTGGTGCGTTTTTTGTTTTTTTGCTCGAATGTGCGTATTTTTGCACCGATTTGAAACGAACCAACGGAATTAGCGTATGAAAAAGAGCGTTTTCATCGGCGTAACGGCCGCTTTAATGGTACTTCTTGTGGGCTGTGGCAAGGCGCGTGTTGACGATAGTTACGGCTACCTCTATTGTCACATGAGCGACCGCGGCGAGTGGACGGCCTATGCGCTGAGCCGCGACGGCGTCGCATGGCACGACCTCATCGACGGCGACTCGGTGTTTAGCGCCCACGAGCTCGCCCGCATCGAGGGGGGCACGAGGGACGCTTTCATCTATCGCCGGCACGACAACCGCGGGTTCCTGATGGTGACCACCGACATGAAAGTGGCGGTTTCGCACAAATGGGACAACTACGGCATCGACCTGCTGACGAGCGACGACCTCATCCACTGGCAGTCGACGACGTTCGACTTCCGCAAAGGCCCGGGCATCTTCTGCGACCCCTCTTCGCCCGACTTCTTTGCCGACTGGAGTGCCATCAACCGCGTGTGGGCGCCGCAGATACATTGGGATGCCGACTACCGCTGGCCCGACGGCCGGCGAGGCGGCTATTTCATCTACTACTCCATCTGGAACCGCAGCGAGATGGGCTACGACCGCATGTTCTACAGCTATGCCGACGAGACGTTCACCCGTCTCACGAAACCTCAGCCGCTCTTCGACTGGGGCTATGCCACCATCGACGCCGACATCAACTACGTGCCTGCCGACGGGCTCTACCACATGATGATAAAGAAGGAGGGCGGAAAGCCCGGACTGTTTACCGCTACGGCCCCTGCGCTGACGGGCCCCTGGAGCGAGCCCGACGAGGAAGACTACGTCAACTTTGAGGGCAACAAGAAGTGCGAGGGCGTCTCGGCCTTCCAACTCTTTGGCGATGAGACGTGGCGCGTGGCCTACATCGAGTATTCGTCGCACCCGAAGAACTATCGCATCTGCAAGGCCGACAAGTATATGCGCAACTTCCACGACCCCGTGAACATCCAAGGCGTAGCCTCGCCGCAGCACGGCTCGTTCATGCGCCTGACGAAAGCGGAGTACGAACGGCTCGAAGCCTGGTCGGCAGCGCAGATGGCCGCTCGAGGAGAATAGGATGTTGCCGCTTTATGTATCGTGCTTTTCAACCTAACGTTCAACGATATCCTCGAATATCCTCTTTTATCCTCAAAAATTAACCTCTTACATCCTCTAAAAACCCTCAAAATAATCATAAAGAAAGATGGACGGAAAATACTGGGAACCAGAGATTGAAACCATGCCGCGCACCGAGCTGGAGGCTCTTCAGGTGGAGCGGCTGAGAGATACGGTAACACGCGCTATGGCATCGCCCTTCTACGGGCCGCTGTTGAAGGAAAAGGCCATTGCGCCCGACGCGATACGCAGTCTCGACGACTTGCGGCGCATCCCCTTCACAACAAAGGAGGACCTGCGCAGCCACTATCCCTTCGGGATGTGTGCCGTGCCGTTGGAGAAGATTGTGCGCGTACACTCGTCGAGCGGCACCACGGGCAACCCCACGGTCGTCTGCCACACGCAGGCCGACCTCGACGCCTGGGCCAACCAGGTGGCACGATGCATGTATATGGTGGGGCTTCGCAACACCGACGTCATACAGAACACCAGCGGCTACGGTATGTTCACCGGCGGACTGGGCATCCAGTATGGCGCCGAGCGCCTGGGCGCCATGACCGTTCCCGCCGCTGCCGGCAACAGCAAGCGCCAGATAAAGTTCATCACCGACTTCGGCTCGACCGCCCTCCACGCCATCCCCTCGTATGCCACCCGCCTGGCAGCCGTGATGCACGAAGAGGGCATCGACCCTGCGCGCGACACGAAGCTCACCACCCTCATCATCGGCGCCGAGCCCCACAGCGAGGAACAGCGCCGCCGCATCGAGGAGCTGCTTGGCGTCAAGGCCTACAACTGCTTTGGCATGAGCGAGATGAACGGCCCGGGCGTAGCCTTCGAGTGTCCTGAGCAGAACGGCCTCCACATCTGGGAGGACTACTACATTGCCGAGATTGTCGATCCTGTCACGCTCGAGCCCGTGCCCGACGGCGAGGTGGGCGAGCTGGTGCTGACGACGCTTCGTCGCGAGGGCATGCCGCTGCTGCGCTACCGCACCCGCGACCTCACGCGCTTCCTCACCGGCCCGTGCCCCTGTGGACGCACACACCGCCGCATCGACCGCTTCAAAGGCCGCTCGGACGACATGATGATTGTGAAGGGCGTCAACATCTTCCCTGTTCAGATCGAGAAGATTCTGCTGGGCTTCCCCGAGCTGGCCAGCGACTACCTGATAACCATCGAAACCGTCGGCGACAACGACGAGATGACCGTCGAGGTGGAGCTTGCCAGCATCACCGACGACTATGGACGTCTGACAGCCCTGACAAAAGAGATTACCCGCCGGCTGAAGGACGAAATTCTGCTGACCCCGCGCGTGCGCCTCGTTGCCCCCGGTTCGCTGCCCAAGAGCGATGGTAAGGCCGTCCGCGTCAAGGACATGCGAAAGAACCACTAGGTTTCAAGTTTCAAGTTTCAAGTTTAACGAGTTAACGTTAACGTTATCGTTATCGTTTTTAACGGACACGTCCTCCGAACTCTTCAATCTTTAATCACAACTGCGCCAAAGGCGCCCTTGCCATGACCATCAAACAGATTTCCCTTTTTCTTGAAAACAAGTTCGGCCGTCTCAGCGAGCTGCTTGCCATCCTCAGCAAGGCCGACGTACACATTGTCAGCGCCTCGATAGCCGACACGAGCGACTATGGCCTGATGCGTCTCATCACCTCCGACCAGCAGAAGGCCTACAACGTGCTGAAGGCGGGCGGCGTGCTCGTCTCGATGAACGATGTCGTCGCCATTGCCGTCGAGCCCCAGGCTGCCGACTTTGCCCGCGTGGTCGAGCTCTTCACACGCCGCGGCGTCAGCATCGAGTACATGTACTGCTTCCACCTGCAGCAGAAGCTGGTGCTGGTGATGCGTTGCAACGACCTCGACGCTGTGCGCGAGGTGGTGCGCAACAACAGCCTCACCTTCGTCAGCGAGACCGACCTGATGAAGGTCTGAAAGGCCGCTCCCTGCCTCGGCTTATCAGCACACCCGAAAACAAAGACAGTCCGCTCGGAACGGGCTGTCTTTGTCTGTCCGGCACGAACGTGGCTCCCTAACCACGGTGGCGTGGGAGGCGCGGCGTGAAAAATGGCGAGGAAAGCACAAATGGAACGTTTTGGGAACGCTATTTATTTGGAGGATGAACGCAAATGGGCTTATCTTTGCATCGGAAAAACGAAAACCGCCATGAGACGATATGCCCAACTCCTTTTCTTTGTCGTCCTTTCAGCCCTCTTCGGCTGCAACGGACAGCAGGCCGTAAATCCCCTGCTCGCCCAGGCGGAATCCCTGCTGACCGACGACCCCCGTGCTGCGCTTGCCCTGCTGGACAGCATTGCCTACCCCCAGCCCCTCCCTAAAGGGAAGGGAGCCGCGAGCGGAAGTAATCAGTCCCCCCTCCTTCAGGAGGGGAAGGGGGAGGCTAGGGGGGAGGCTGCCCTCTACGCCCTGCTGCGGACGCAGACGGAATACAAATGCCACATCGTGCCCGAGTCAGACTCGCTCATCTGTATCGCTACCGACTACTATGGCCACCGAAAGAAAGGCTTTCATGCCGCCCTGGCCTGGTACACGCTGGGCTGCGTCTATAGCGAGTGGAACGACGATGCTGCAGCCGTCGAAGCCTATCTGAAGGCCAAGCCCCTATTTCCCGACACGCTCAGCCGCTACTACATCCTCTGCAACCAGAATCTCGGCATCCACTACCTGAACCGCCGCATGTACCGTCAGGCGCTTGAGGCGCTGAACGTCTGCCGCCGGGGTGCCGTCCAGACGGGCGACTCGGTCACCGTGGCCTTTGCCGACTACCATGCCGCCCTCGCTCACCTCTATCCGTCGGACTATGCCGAGGCAAAGCAGTTGTTCAACCGCGTGCTGGCCAACCCGAAAGCCACAGCCCTTGCCCGCAACACTACCTACCTGCAACTGGCCAAAATAGCGTTCTATCAGAATAAGGATTGCACGCGCGCACGCTATTACCTCCATCTGAACGAGGCAGGCGCCGCGGACACTACCGCCCTGGGCGCCAACTACAGCCTGCGGGGCGACATCTGCTGCGAGTTGCAGCAGCCCGACTCAGCCTACTATTGGTATCGCCGTTCGTTAGACTGCCGGAGCGAACTCTTCACCGATTGCTGGAACTACCACCAGCTGGCCGAGCTGGCGCCGCGCCTTGGCCTCATCGACTCCGTGCCCGCCTACGTCCGCCGCTACACCCTGCTGGCCGACTCCGTGCGGGCTGCCGAACAGCAGGCCGAGGTGAGCGAAGCCTACAGCCATCATCAGGTGGAGGAGAGCCGCCGTGCGCTCACCCGTCGCGCTACGCGCATCCTGCTCACCGTCGTGGTGCTGGCCCTGCTCGCAGCCCTGCTGGCCGGACTGGCCTTCCTGCTGCGCGACCGCCGGCGGAAGGTGCAATACCTCCGCCTGCAGGAGGAACTGCAGCAGAATCGCCGCGAGTCGCTCACCATCCCCGACGAAAACCGCGGGGAACTGTTGCGCCGCAAGCTCGACATCTGCTGCCGCATGTTCCGCCGCACCCCCTCGGCCCGTCTGCTCCTTGGCCGTACGGCTGCGACAGAGACGCTGACCCTCTCAGCCTCCGAGCGCACCAAGGTCATCTCCGACGTCACCGACTCGTTTGTCGATGTCATGCTCGACGTGAAGAACGACGTCCCCCAGCTCACCGAGCAGGACCTGCTGTTCTGCGCCTTCAACGCCCTCCGTTGCTCCCCGCAGGCGCAGGCCGAGTGCCTCCTCCTCTCACCCACCACCCTGCGCACCCGCAAGTACCGTCTGAAAGAAAAACTCCCTGCCGAACTCTTCGCGCTCTTCTTCGACGACCCTCAAGCGAATAATTAAACACCCAAATACAATAACATTATGAAGAAGATAGTATTATTCCTTATTATATTTTATCAAGGTCTGTTCCTCATGGCACAAAGCGTGACCATCAATCTGGACAAACAGGATATTGCCGACGTCCTGACGCCCGAAGTGCAGCGAGCCGTCACCCAAATCACCCTCTTGGGGTGTATGTCTGCTACAGACTACGCCTATGTCAACGATTGTCCCCGCCTGACCACGCTGGACATGACCGACGTCATTACTGACAGCATCCCAGCCTTCTGCTTGGCCAAGGCTAACGCCCTTGCCGACCTCTACCTCCCCAAAAAGCAGACGACCTTCAACTTCTATGCCGTAAAAAACACCCTCACCAACAGCGTTTCCGCTCACGTCACGGGACTCTATCCCGGGCTGGAAGTTCCCACTACAGGAGACAAAAAAGCTGCAACAGACGTTGTCTTCACCATAGAGAAAGACAATAAACGATATTATGAGACAGAACGAGGAGCCATCTTTTCTGCCAATATGGATACGCTCTATCGCTATTCGCAGTTCATTCCGACACAGGCTCTAATGGCAAAGGTCATTCGTCCTTACGCCTTTGCCTGGCTACGATTGCCCAAAGGGCTAACAATCGACCTTAACCCTACTCTGAGCTTTATTTGCCTCCACGCTTTTGAAGGAATCCGATGGGGAGAGGAAATAATAAATGATAAGCATAACAAAAACTATGCGGACCTGGTGTTACGGTTGTCGAATCTTTCCGATCCGAAAATGTATTCCCTGCCGCGGCTCGAAGGACCTGTTTTATGGAATACAAAAGAGTATGAAGAACAGAACGGTTCGTTGGCAATGTATGTTGTTATCGGAAGCCTTAAAACCTATCTGGAGGACTCTTGCCTGTGGGCAGGAGTGGATATGATAGACGAATTTTATTATAATATAATCGCCTCAACGTTTATCCTAGACGAAGAGTACTACGACAAGGATGGAAATAAGCTTACTGCCGTTAAACCGCATTTCATCTCCTCCGAATGGCATGCCGGAACACTTGATACGACGAATATCTCTTTTACTTCTCCTTCCGACGAGAGCAATTCCATAACCATCAATATGAATGTGGAATACGGAGCATATTACACCTTCGTCCTATCATATTCCGTTATCGAACGCGATCTTCCTGATCCTCTCTGCCCATACTTCCATACCGTAGAGTATCGCGACACCATCTACAGTCCTATTCCCGAAGGAGACGAATTGACCTACGAGTTTGAGATTTTCGATGACGAAGGCAATCTGCTCTTCTCCTCCCGACGAAAGGGCGGCAAAGGAAATACGGAGCATTTGAGCGGCGTGCTGACTAACGTGCCACAGAGCGAGCAGGGCGATTTGAAGAGCCGCTCTTCGGGCATGCGTTATGGAACCTCACCTTGGAGGTCACAGCGCGTCAGTTTTATCTCCACAGACATTCGCCTACCAGAACACCTCCCGGCCAACGTCCCCTTCTACGACCTTACTGGTCGTCCGATGAACGAAACAAAAGAAGGCATCGTAATCCACGATGGGAAAAAAGTACTTATTAAGTAAGTATATATTCAACCATAAATACAAGCATCATGAAAACAACCAGAACCCTTTTCCTATTATCTGCCGTGTTGCTGATGGCAGCAACGAGCATGGCAAGAACTGACATCCCGCTGGTAAAGGACTTCCCAAATGGTAGTGAAAACGATGAACTCGCATTTTACGTGGAAATTGACAGCATCCTCTACAAACTCTCGACGGAGGAAAAAACAGCTGAATATGTTCGCTTTAACAGATTTTTCTATGAAAGGAGGTATAATGTCCCAAGTACCATAAATTACGAAAATGAAACCTATTCCGTCACAAAAATAGCAGCAAACGCGTTTACCAATTCCCCCTATTTTTCCGTTATAACCATACCGGATGAGGTTAAGAGCATTGGAGAAAACGCTTTTGCCGACTGCCCTCATTTGACGGATGTCAACCTTTCCCAAAGTATAACTACCATTGAGAGGGAGACTTTTTCCGGTTGCCCGGAACTCACCTCCATTGTTATTCCCGAAGGCGTTAAGGTCATCAAGGATATGGCCTTTGCCACGTGCAAAAAATTAGCCTCTGTCCACCTCCCGGAAAACCTGACAACGATAGGCGAAAGGGTTTTCTATAAGTGTATAAACCTGAAGGCCGTGAATATCCCAGGGAGCCTTACTTCATGCGGTAACTACATCTTCGAAGGCTGTTCTGCCTTGTCGTCGGTATCTTTCTCGGAGAACTTGACTACAATTGGAGAACATCTCTTTCATGGATGTAACGGGCTGACGTCTATTGACATTCCCAAAAACGTTCGGGCGATTGGTGAAGGTGCCTTTCAGGGGTGTAGCGGACTGATTTCCATCTACATTCCACAAAGCGTTACAAGTATCGGACACTATGCATTTCAGGATTGTTCGGACTTAACTTCCATCATCATTCCCGCGGGTGTGCTGAATTTAGGATATGGTGTTTTCCAAAATTGTGCCCAATTGGAATCCGTCCAGCTTCCAAACGGCCTGGATTCCATTAAGGCCAGTCTTTTTTATAATTGTAGCAGCTTGAAACAGGTTAACATTCCAGAAGGTGTTACCGTTATTGAAAGTGCAGCTTTTCAGAATTGCAGCAGTCTGGAATCCATTCGTATTCCCGAATCAGTCGAGTTTTTAGGAAATGCTGTTTTCCGTGGTTGTTCTAAAATCACTTCCATCACCATTCCGGACGGAATAAAGCGAATTCCCAACAATGTTTTCGCAAAATGCGAAAATCTTACCTCTATAATTATTCCCAAGAGTGTCGAACGAATCCAAACCAATTCATTCACGGGCTGCAACAATCTTGATTCCGTCACTTGCTATGCGGAAACCCCACCTATCTTAAATAAAGATGCCTTCAGCTATTATGGAACACTCCATGTCCTGCCGGGATACAAACAAAAATATTTGAATTCCAATATGAATTGGAAACGCTTCAACATCGTCGAAGATGCTGATACGGACATTGAATGGCCATCCGACGACGAAGCATCTGAAAGCATCGCTTACGACCTTCTCGGGCATCCTGCCCCCGATTCCTATAAAGGCATTGTTGTGAGAAACGGGAAGAAAACACTTATCAAATAAAATTCCTAATTCCTAATTTTTTATCCGTCATGAAAACGAAACAACTTTTTTTACTTTCCATACTTGTGCTTGTTTCAGCCTTGTCTATACAGGCCCAGACTCCACCCTCAGGAGACGTCACCCGAACCTATTATCGCGAAATAGGCGGCATATTCTATAAACTCAGGGGTGATAAAGCAATCGTTTTTGAGAGGTATCTGGATTATAAGCCCTATTTTGATAATGTGGTTATTCCCTCTACCGTTACCTACCAAGGGGTTGAATATACCGTCCGGGCAATTGGGAAAAACGCTTTTTCTGGTAGCTATGGCCTAATCTCTATCTCTATTCCTAATACCGTCACTTCCATAGAGACAGGGGCTTTCTATGGCTGCATCGGACTGCGTTCTATTCGCTTCCCGGAAGGAGTAGCCTCAATTGGCGAGACAGCCTTTACAAATTGTACAGGCCTGGCCTCTATTTACATCCCTAAAACGGTAACATTCATCGGAGAAACGGCTTTTAATTCCTGCTCGTGCCTTACCTCCATCGAGGTTGAGGAAGGCAATCCCGTCTTTGATAGCCGCGACGGCTGTAATGCCATCATCGAAACCGCCACTAACGCCTTGAAGGTGGGGTGCGAAAATACGGTCATCCCGGGCTCCGTCACCACTATTCTTGATGGTGCTTTTGGTCATCGCCGCTATTTGAAAACCATTGAAATTCCTGGTGGCGTCCAGGCCATTGGGGCTTCATTCTACAATTCGGGCCTTACTACGATTTCTCTGCCAAGCAACGTCAGGATTATAAACGGGGCTTTTCAGAATTGTTACAATCTGGAATCAGTAGCCATTTTGGGAGCCGATATCACCATTGCCGGGTTTGCTTTCTATGGATGTGAGAAACTGAAATCCCTTACTCTTTTCGCCCCAGAGCCACCCAAGATTACACAAGACACGTTCATTTTCAACTTAGCCCAGATTACGCTCCACGTTCTCCCCGGCTGCGAAGAGGCCTACGAACAGGCTGAGTATTGGAAGGACTTTCATATCGTCGGAGATGCTGACCCCACGGGCATAGTCCGGGCCACACTTCTTTCCGATACCGATGATACGACATACGACCTTTTGGGACGTCCTGTCGATAGCCACTACAAAGGCATCGCCATCCGAGGTGGAAAGAAAATATTCATCAAATAAAACCCCTAACCCAATTCCTAATTCCTATTTTTTAAAGCACTATGAAAAAGCTGGTCATACTGATTATTTCCCTTCTGTCTGTGGGCCGTATATGGGCGCAGGGTAAGGGCCCTTTCTTCCCCACAGGAACCACATGGACGGAAGCCTGGATTCTCACAGGAGATGTGAAGGGCGAATTGCCTTCCACAACGTATGAAGTGGGTACCGATACCCTCATTAATGACACCATCTATAAGCGCATTCTGGTGAATGGAGTAGAAAGCGGCAGATGGTTACGCGAAGAAAAACAGCGTGTCTGGCTGCGAAGGGATGATTTCCCAAAGGAAATCATGCTCTACAATTTTGAATGGCACAACCAAAATTATGTCTATTACAAGACCAACGTCCGTCAATACGTAGAAAAAGGCGTTTTGAAGGAAGACACCTTCTATATTGATAGAAAGTCAACTGTGTACTTGGAATCAAATGATGAAAACCTCTTTATTGAATTTGAATACTACGATTTTGATGCGGTGCAGATGCTTTATGGAATCGGCATGACAACAGAGCCTTATAAGGATTGCTGTATCCTGGGCTGTATGCTGCCCGACGATATGGAACATGCCACACGACAATGCCAGCTGCTTTCGTTCAGCCGAAACGGGAAACTTATCTACGACTATAAAAAACAGTTCGCTCATTGCGAAGTCTTCACCCGAAATATGCCACCTACAGCCGGCGTCGATGTCTGGCTCTATTCCGAATGGGAAGGGTTCGTTCAGGGAGAAGATCTCCGGCTCGACAGTATCAGGGAAAACCACATTTACGTCAGCGGACATTATCACAACAAAGTCGCAAGTGACAACTATAAAATCCATTTAGGCAAATTCGAGGCAGGGGAATACCAGATTGTATATACAGCTGTCGATGACTCGGATATTATGCCTGATGTCGCAAACTATATCCCCTTGACGGTCAACGAAATTGCTGTTGATGTACCTCGTGGACTGATTCCTTTGACTGGAGCAGCAAAGGAAAAAGAATTCTATCCCACAAAAAACTATGTTACCGATATTACAGCCACCATAGAAAACGACAGCCTACGTATTTCGGGATGGCTCTTCTTTAATAACTGGGGCGAGAAATACTGCTATTACGAAGTTCATGGCGACTCCATCTATTTGGAAACAGCAGAAAAATGGTGGAAATTCATGCCAACGACCTCTTATGGAGGACTCTATCCCATAGATTTCGCCATTCCCTTCAACGACGATCAATGCACCATCCATGTGGCAGAAATATATAGTCGCTCCTATTTCAATAACGGATATATAGCCTTTCATCAACTCTATAACACGCTGAAATACGATTTTACATCCGTCAATAATACACTCTACGATTCTCCTTCACAAATATTCTACGATTTGCAAGGCCAACCTTCTGAAAGAACACAAAGAGGAATCTTCATCAAGGATGGAAAGAAGATACTGGTGAGATGAGTGCCTACTCCTCTCACACACTTACTCTGCGCACCCGCAAGTTCCCCCTCAAAGAAAAACTCTCAGCCGAGCTCTTTGAACTCTTCTTCGAAGAAACCCCAGCGAATAATTAACTCCTTAATACAATAGCAATATGAAAAAGATTTATTTACTCCTGATTCTAAGTCTGCAAGGCTTGTTTCTCACAGCACAGACCGTGAGCATTAACTTGGATGAACAGAACATCGCAGATGTCCTCACGCCCGACGTACAGAAGACCGTTACTAAAATCACCCTCAAGGGTCACATGACGTCGGCGGACTATCCCTTTGTCAACGCCTGCCAGAAGTTGACCAAGCTCGATTTGACCAATGCCATTGTCGATAGTATCCCTGAACATAGCTTAACTAACGCAAACATTCTTTTAGACCTGTATCTGCCGAAAAAGAAGACTGTCTTCAATGCAAATGCTATTAAAAACATATCTGGCTATGAAAGCAGTATCATTACCGTCCATGTTACTGGGTACTTTCCGACATTAAACAGCCTTTCTTCTGTACTTGAAGGTCCTTATGGCCCAATGCAGGAACCGCAAACGTTATGTTTTACGACCGATGAAGGTAACAATTGCTGCTATGAACCCTATAAAGGCGTCATCTTCTCTGCCGACAAGGATACGCTTTTCAAGTTTTCTCCAATGGAACACTATGATTATAGAGACGGATACTATGACACGGAATTGAAATACTTAAACAATACGGCGAATGTTAAAGTAGTTGCTCCCTACGCATTTGCATACAGCAGGAATGGAGGAAAAGTCTATTTCACCGACAGCCTGAAAATGATTTGCCACAACGCGTTTGAAGGAGCATTTATGCCTTTATTAACAACGGGGCTCGGTGGTGTACAAGATGGTTCGCTGTCTATTTATCTGGGCAACAATCCTCCTCAGTTAGAACTTCCCGCAGAAGACACAAGCCAGCATGTTGTCTATTACAATGACTGGCCCTATTATCTTGGCTATAATGATTTCACCCTTAAAATACCCTCATTCCATACTTATTTGGAGAACTCTTGTCTGTGGGCAGAAGCTCCTATATATAATGCAAACTTTGATTGGATGTGGGAATACAATAATAATAACAGAAGGTTTTATACGTATCGCGATTCGAACAACAACGTCCTCTATTATGAATCTCCTCATGTCATAAAGACCGAATGGTATAGTGAAACATATAATGTAGAAAACATAGAGTTTACAAAAACAACGGAAGGTACCGACTCTATAATCTCAACAGACATAGATGTAGAATATGGTTCTTATTATAAATTCATAATTGCGTGGAGAACAATTGTTGACGAATCCGGAGTAAGCGCTGAATGGAATCCCTGCCATTATGTCGAATATCATGATACCATCTACAGCCCTATTCCCGATGGCGATGAACTGACCTACGAATTTGAGATTTACGACGACGAAGGCAATCTCCTCTATTCCAACAAACGAAAAGGCGACAAAGGTAACACGGAGCACATGAGCGGAACGCTCACCAACGTGCCGCAGAGCCAACAAGGCGACCTGAAAAGCCGCACCTCGGGCATGCGCTACGGCGCATCGCCTTGGAAGAGCCAGCGCGTCAGCTTCGGCACCACAGGCATCCGTCCGCTGGATGCCAGCTCCGCAAACAACTCTCTCTACGACCTCACGGGCCGTCCGACGGACGGTACACGGAAGGGAATCTACATCAAGGACGGAAAGAAGATCTGGGTGAGGTAAAAGAGAAAGGAAGATACGGCAGCAAAACACACCAACAAAGAAAAGACTTAACAACTATACCGGTCTTAAAAGCTTACTTTTTTTCAATGCGATGCGGCAGGCGCCCAGCTATGCCGCATCGCCACTTTTTGTCCCTCTCCTCGAAAATCGCTTTTCAAATGAATGGCTGTTTCGTTCCTTCGTGGCTTTAGCGGACAACAACAATTTGTCATTAATCTCCACTTCCGTAGAGTTAAACGCTGTTCGCTCAGAATCAAACGCTACGGAAATAGAATCAAACGCTGCGAAAATAGAATCAAACGCTGCGCGCTCAGAATCAAACGTTGTCATCACGGCGTCAAGCGCCAGCCTATACTCTTTTTCTCGTCTCCATTTTAGAGGTTTTTCGCAAAAAAATGCCAGCACCTACCTAAATTCTTATAATCAACTATAGTATAATGTATTAACCCAGGTAGGTGTTTCTCAAACACCTACCTAACACCTACCTAACACCTACCTAACACCTACCTAACACCTACCAAACACCTACCTAAAGAGCAAACGTTCAAGTTCCGGAAGACATATAATGAAGCCTGAGTTAAGGCTAAGAAAGGTTGATTCACGACTTGTTTTTGTCACATCTCGCCGCATCTCGGCCAACTGTAGAGACGCGATATGTCGCGTCTTCTTTTTTGCCCTCTTTTTTCCAAGATTCTTGTTTTGCAGGGACTCTCTATGCCATAAAACCCCGAAAAAAGGTAACTGATGAGGTAGGTGTCAGGTAGGTGTTAGGTAGGTGTTAGGTAGGTGTTTTGCAAACACCTACCTAATCCAACGTCCTGCGGTACAATTTGTTACAAGGATTCAGGTAGGTGTTGGCCATTTTTTCAAAAAAACTATATAAATATAAGAACTTCCACAAAGCTCCCGTTCCTTCGGAGGCTTGGATAATGGAAGAGATAGTTGACCTATGTAGATAAGCTAATGATCTACATAAATCTAAAAAATAGGATTTTGAGCTATTTTTCAGCCCAGGTGCTGTAGGGATGGCAGGAGATGAAGCCGTTGTAATAGCGGGGGTCGCCCGTGACTTCGGTACCGAGGAAGGGTGGGGCGAGGTAGGGTTCGTCGGGCGCAGCCAGCTCTATTTCGGCGAATACGAGACCTTCGTTGCCGTCGTGGAACTCATCGACCTCGACGATATGCTTTCCTGAGCGTACAAGCCAACGAGTCTTTCGGATAACCCCGGTCTGGCAGATGGCGAAGAGCTCGAGGCCTTCGTCGTAAGGTATCTCGTGCTCCCATTCGTAGCGGCTTATGCCGTCGTTTGAGGGTCCTTTGATGGTGAGGTAGGCACGGGAGGCTTCGCCGTCCTTCCGTAGCCGGACGCGGACGGTGCGTCCGCTGCCTCGGGCGATGTAGCCTTGAGTGATTTCCGAATGGCTGTATGACAACGCCTTATAACTGTCGTCGAGGACAAGGAATTTTCGTTCGATTTCCATTTTGTTTCAGAAAGGTTAGATGAAAGAAGCCCTATTTCCTAATTTCTAATTTTTAATTTTTAAGAACTACTCTTCCTGCGAGCCCATGAGCCAGGCTTTGATGAAGCCGTCTATCTTGCCGTCCATCACGGCGGCGACGTCGCTGGTCTGGTAGCCGGTGCGGTGGTCCTTGACGCGGCGGTCGTCGAAGACGTACGAGCGTATCTGCGAGCCCCATTCGATTTTCTTCTTTCCGGCCTCCACCTTCGCCTGCTCCTCCATACGATGCTGGAGCTCACGGTCGTAGAGCTGTGAGCGCAACAGGCGGAGGGCGTTCTCCTTGTTCTTGGGCTGGTCGCGCGTCTCGGTGTTCTCAATGAGGATTTCCTCCTCCTGACCCGTGTAGGGGTCTTTGTACTGGTATCGCAGGCGCACGCCGCTGGAGACCTTGTTGACGTTCTGTCCGCCTGCGCCACCGCTGCGGAAGTAGTCCCACGACAGCTTCGAGTTGTCGATTTCGACCTCGATGCTGTCGTCCACGAGAGGTGTGGCGAAGACGCTGGCGAAGGAGGTCATGCGCTTGCCCTGGGCGTTGTAGGGGCTGACGCGGACGAGACGGTGGACGCCGTTCTCGCCCTTCAGGTAGCCGTAGGCATAGGGGCCCTCGACCTGTATGGTGACCGTCTTGATGCCCGCCTCATCGCCGTCCTGCAGGTTCTGGATGGAGGTCTTGTAGCCGTTCTGCTCGGCCCAGCGCAGGTACATGCGCATCAGCATCTGCGCCCAGTCCTGTGCCTCGGTGCCGCCGGCGCCGCTGTTGATCTTCAGCACGCAGTCCATGTTGTCGGCCTCGTCGCGCAGCATGTTCTTCAGTTCGAGCGCCTCGATGGCACGGATGGTCTTGTCGTAGGCCTCGTCCACCTCGGCCTCGGTCACCAGCTCGTCGCGGTAGAAGTCCATGGACAGCTCCAGCTCGTCGCAGAGCGACTTGACTTCCTTGTAGCTGTCGATCCATCCCTGCAACGCCTTGACTTTCTTCATCTGTGCCTCGGCCTTCTTGGCATCGTCCCAGAACCCTGGCACCTGTGTGCGCAGCTGCTCCTCTTCCACCTGGATGAGCTTGTCGTCGATGGCCAGATAGCGGTGGAGCGCCTCCACGCGCTCGCGCGCATCCTTCAGTTGGTCTTGTGTAATCATTGTCGTATTTTGGTTTCGAGGTGCAAAGATAGTCATTCTTTTTGATTTTTCAGGCGTTCGCCGTAGAAATCAGCCGATTTTCATGCTACTCATCGCGCGCGCACGCGTACCTTATATTATATTGTCTCATGTTGTCGGCCTCCCGTCGCGCGCGCATGTGCGTACCTTTATTAAATGTGCTCCGTACCGATAGTGGGTCGTTCCCGTTCAGAAACACGCTTTTTTCGTTGGCGGTTTCGGCGGAAAGCCGTATCTTCGCGCCAGAATTCATTCAACAATATAAACTATGGACAACAAGAACCCTAATTCCAATCAGTTCCAGATTGAACTGAAGCCCGAAGTTGCCGAAGGCACCTATGCCAACCTTGCCATCATCTCCCACAGCTCGAGCGAGTTTGTGGTCGACTTCGTGCGCGTGCTGCCGGGCGTACAGAAAGGCCAGGTCAAGAGCCGTGTCATCCTCACCCCCGAACACGCCAAGCGTCTGCTGCTCGCCCTGCAGGACAACATCAGCAAATACGAGAACACGTTTGGCCCCATCCGTCTGCCCGAAAACCGCAGCAACACCTTCGTTCCCCCCGCCGGCGCCTTCAAGGGCGAAGCATAAGGGGATCCTGCCGCTGAAAGTCACCCCCCCTCGCTCGGATAGCTCAGATGAAACTGGGCTATCCGGGCCTCCTTTTTAAGGGGTCAACCCGCACGTATCCCCCAACAGCCTGAGGGGAATCGTCGGCCTGTGTTTGCGCAAAAGAGGGAGAGATTCTAGCAAAAAGCCGCCTTTTTTTGCTTTTTTAGGTTTTTTTTATAAAAAACTCCGCATTTCCATTGCCGGATGAAAAAAAAATCGTATCTTTGCACCCCAAAATGAAGAGACTGCACCAAAAGAATACAATTTCAATTATATAACTAAAAACAACTTAAAACAATGCCAACCATCGAACAACTTGTGCGCAAAGGTCGCACGGTGCTGAAAGACAAGAGCAAGAGCCCCGCGCTGGACAGCTGCCCTCAGCGTCGCGGTGTCTGTGTTCGTGTTTACACCACCACCCCCAAGAAGCCTAACTCGGCTATGCGTAAGGTCGCCCGCGTGCGACTCACCAATCTCAAGGAAGTCAACAGCTACATTCCCGGCGAGGGTCACAACCTGCAGGAGCATAGCATCGTCCTCGTCCGTGGCGGACGTGTGAAAGATCTTCCCGGTGTCCGTTACCACATCGTCCGCGGTACGCTCGACACCGCCGGCGTCGCCAACCGTACACAGCGTCGTAGCAAGTATGGTGCCAAACGACCCAAAGCCGCAAAGAAAAAATAATTCAACCCCAAAAACATTCAAGGTGGAGTAAACCCGTCCCAGCGGGGACGTGTTGAAGCAACCAGCCAAACAACAAGTAAACAATGAGAAAAGCAAAACCCAAAAAGCGGGTCATCCTTCCCGACCCCATCTACGGAGATGTCAAGGTCTCCAAGTTCGTCAATCACCTCATGTATGACGGCAAGAAGAACACAAGCTACGAAATCTTCTACAACGCCCTCAACATCGTTGGCACCAAGATGGCCGACAATGAGCTCAGCAGTCTTGAAATCTGGAAAAAAGCTCTCGACAACATCACGCCTCAGGTGGAGGTGAAGAGCCGTCGTATCGGTGGTGCCACGTTCCAGGTTCCTACCGAAATCCGTCCCGACCGTAAGGAAAGCGTTTCGATGAAGAACATGATCAGCTTCGCCCGCAAACGCGGCGGCAAGACCATGGCCGACAAGCTCGCAGCTGAAATCATGGATGCCTTCAACAACCAGGGCGGCGCCTTCAAGCGTAAAGAGGATATGCACCGTATGGCCGAGGCCAACCGTGCCTTCGCACACTTCCGCTTCTAATAACCTTCGCGCAGCGAAAAAAAACCCAAAAGTCACCACATGTCGCACAACGACCTCCATCTCACCCGAAACATCGGCATCATGGCTCACATCGATGCCGGTAAGACCACTACGTCCGAGCGCATACTCTACTACACGGGCCTGACCCATAAGATAGGCGAGGTGCACGACGGCGCAGCCACTATGGACTGGATGGAACAGGAGCAGGAGCGCGGCATCACCATCACTTCCGCTGCCACCACAACCCACTGGAACTGGAACGGCCAGCAGTATAAGATCAACCTTATCGACACTCCGGGACACGTGGACTTCACGGCCGAGGTCGAGCGCTCGCTTCGCGTCCTCGACGGTGCCGTCGCCACCTTCTGCGCCGTAGGAGGCGTGGAACCCCAGAGCGAGACCGTCTGGCGTCAGGCCGACAAGTACGGCGTGCCCCGTATCGCCTACGTCAACAAGATGGACCGCTCTGGCGCTGACTTCTACAGCGTCCACAGCCAGATCCGCGACATCCTCCACGCCAACCCCTGCCCCGTGGCCATACCCATCGGTGCCGAGGAGACCTTCAAGGGCGTCGTTGACCTCATCCGCATGAAAGCCATCTACTGGCACGACGAGACCCTCGGAGCCGACTACAGCGTCGAGGACATCCCCGAGTCCATGATGGCCGAAGCACAGGAGTGGCACGACAAGCTGCTGGACAACGTCGCCGAGTTCGACGACGACATCGCCATGAAGTATCTCGACGATCCCTCGTCCCTCACCGAAGAAGAGGTCATCCGCTGCACACGCATCGGTACCCTCAAGATGGCCGTCGTCCCCATGCTCTGTGGCTCGTCGTTCAAGAACAAGGGCGTCCAGACGCTGCTTGACTACGTCTGCGCCTTCCTGCCCTCGCCCCTCGACACAGACCATATCACGGGCACCAACCCCCGCACAGGTGCCGAGGTGGAACGCCGTCCCAGCGACGAAGACCATACGGCTGCCCTTGCCTTCAAGATTGCCGTTGACCCCTATGTCGGACGTCTCATCTACTTCCGCGTCTATAGCGGCAGCATCAGCGCCGGCAGCTACGTCTTCAATCCCCGCTCGGGCAAGAAGGAACGCGTCAGCCGCATCTTCCAGATGTTCAGCAATAAGCAGAACCCCGTTGAGGAGATTTCTGCTGGCGACATCGGCGCTGCCGTCGGACTGAAGGACATACGCACGGGCGATACCCTCTGCGACGAGAACGCCCCCATCGTCCTCGAGTCGATGGACTTCCCCGATCCCGTCATCGGCATCGCCGTCGAGCCTAAGAGCCAGAAGGACATCGACAAGCTGTCCAACGGACTCGCCAAGCTGGCCGAAGAAGATCCCACCTTCACCGTACGTACCGACGAACAGACCGGACAGACCATCATCTCGGGCATGGGCGAGCTCCATCTCGACATCATCCTCGACCGTCTGCGCCGCGAGTTCAACGTGGAGTGCAACCAGGGCAAGCCCCAGGTCAGCTACAAGGAGACCATTACCCGCGAGGTGGAGATCCGTGAGGTCTATAAGAAGCAGTCAGGCGGACGCGGCAAGTTTGCCGATATTATCGTCAAGGTCGGACCCGTCGATGCCGACTGGACACAGGGCGGACTGCAGTTCGTCAACGAGGTCAAGGGCGGCAACGTCCCCACCGAGTTCATCCCCAGTGTGGAGAAAGGTTTCCAGACCGCCATGCGTAACGGCGTCCTCGGCGGATTCCCCGTAGACAGCCTCAAGGTCACCCTCCTCGACGGCTCGTCCCACCCTGTCGACTCCGACCAGCTCTCGTTTGAGATCTGCGCCATGATGGCCTTCCGCAGCGCCTGCCTCAAGGCCGCGCCCGTGCTGCTTGAGCCGCTCATGCGCCTCGAAGTGGTGACGCCCGAAGAGAACATGGGCGACGTCATCGGCGACCTCAACAAACGCCGCGGGCAGGTCGAAGGCATGGAGAACAGCCGTTCAGGCGCTCGCGTCATCAAAGCCAAGGTGCCCCTCGCCGAAATGTTCGGCTACGTCACGTCCCTCCGCAACATCACCAGCGGACGCGCTACCAGCACAATGACCTATGACCACCACGAACCCGTCAGTAAGCAGATTGCCCGCCAGGTGCTCGAGGCCATGGGAGGAAGAGTGGAGCTGCTCTGAGAAAGAGAAGATAACGGAAAGCAGTAGAACAGCAGTAGCCACACAACAGAGAAAAGCAACCGCAGCCCGTTAGCGAATGACTCTTAACGTCGCTGCAAAACAGTAATAAACAGTAATAACAAAAAACATGAGTCAAAAAATCAGAATCAAACTGAAGTCTTACGACCACAACCTCGTCGACAAGAGCGCCGAGAAGATTGTCAAGACCGTCAAGAGCACAGGTGCAACCGTCAGCGGCCCTATCCCCCTGCCCACGCACAAGCGCATCTACACCGTCAACCGTTCCACCTTCGTCAACAAGAAGGCCCGCGAGCAGTTCCAGCTCTCTTCCTATAAGAGGCTGATTGACATTTACGGCTCGACAGCCAAGACCGTCGATGCCCTGATGAAGCTCGAACTCCCCTCGGGTGTGGAAGTTGAGATCAAAGTCTGATGAGTAACAGAGAGAGTAATTAATTTTAATTTGTGATTAACTAAAAATTAACTGAAATGCCAGGATTATTAGGAAAAAAAATCGGAATGACATCCGTTTTCGATGCCGCTGGAAAGAACATTCCATGCACCGTTATCGAAGTTGGTCCTTGCTGCGTTACACAGATTAAGAGTGTCGAAAAAGACGGATACGCTGCCGTTCAGGTTGGCTTCGAAGAGGCTAAGGAAAAGAACACCAGCGCCCCTCTGATGGGACACTTCAAGAAAGCAGGTGTAACCCCCAAGAGACACTTGGCCGAGTTCAAGGATTTTGAGAAAGAGTACAATCTGGGTGACGTCATTACCGTCGACCTGTTTAGTGACAGCGCATTCGTCAATGTCATCGGCACGTCGAAGGGTCACGGCTACCAGGGCGTAGTGAAGAGACATGGCTTCGGCGGTGTCGGTCAGACAACTCACGGCCAGCACAACCGCCAGCGCAAGCCAGGTTCCATTGGCGCTTGCTCCTACCCCGCAAAGGTGTTCAAGGGAATGCGCATGGCTGGACAGATGGGCAACGAACGCGTTACCGTCGCCAACTTACAGGTTCTGAAAGTTATCCCCGAGCAGAACGTCCTCGTCATCAAGGGCTCCGTTCCCGGATACAATGGTTCAATCGTAATTGTTGAGAAATAATGGAAGTCAGTGTTTATAACATCAAGGGAGAAGATACGGGTAAGAAAGTCGTCCTGAACGACGCCGTCTTCGGGATTGAACCCAACGACCATGCCATCTGGCTGGATGTGAAGCAGATTATGGCCAACAAGCGCCAGGGTACCCATAAGTCAAAGCAGAGAAGCGAAATCGCCGGCTCGACCAAGAAGCTCGGCCGTCAGAAAGGCGGCGGCGGCGCACGTCGGGGCGACATCAAGTCTCCCGTCCTCGTCGGCGGCGGACGCGTATTCGGTCCCGTGCCTCGCGACTATGGCTTTAAGCTCAACAAGAAGGTCAAGCAGCTCGCACGCCGCTCAGCCCTCTCATACAAATGCCAGGAAGGTGCCCTTTTGGTCATCGAAGATTTCAATTTCGATGCTCCGAAGACCAAACAGTTCGTCGAAATGGCAAAGAATCTGAAAGTTTCTGACAAAAAATCACTTTTTGTTTTGCCAGAAGCAAATTATAATGTATTTTTGTCGGCTCGTAACATTCAGCGCAGCGAACTGGCCATCGCTTCTGACATTAACACCTATCAGGTGCTCAATGCAGACGTCATGGTCGTGACCGAGAACGCCCTGAATGTCATCGAGGGAGTATTAACCAACAATGTGGAGGCATAAGAAATGAGCATTATTGTAAAACCTCTGGTGACAGAGAAAATGACTTCGATAACGGACAAGTCTAACCGTTACGGCTTTATTGTGTCTCCCAAGGCTAATAAGGTTGAGATTAAGAAGGAAGTAGAGACAACGTACAACGTGACCGTCGTCAGCGTCAACACCATCAACTACGCCGGCAAGAACACCTCACGTTACACGAAGAAAGGTTTCGTCAAAGGGCGCAAGAACGCCTTTAAAAAGGCTATCGTAACCCTCAAGGAAGGCGATGCAATTGATTTTTATAGCAACATCTAAAAGAAATGGCAGTACGTACATTTAAGCCCACAACGCCTGGGCAGAGACATAAAATTATTGGCACCTTCGAAGAGATTACTGCATCGGTGCCAGAGAAATCTCTCGTTTGTGGAAAGCGCTCAACGGGTGGTCGTAACAACACTGGTAAGATGACCATGCGCTACATGGGCGGCGGACACAAGAAGAAATTCCGCTTCATCGATTTCAAGAGAGAAAAAGATGGTGTTCCCGCTACCGTGAAGACCATCGAGTACGACCCGAACCGCTCGGCCCGCATCGCTCTTCTGTTCTACGCAGACGGCGAGAAGAGATACATCATCGCCCCTAACGGCCTTAAGGTTGGCATGACCATCGTCTCCGGAGCCAATGTCGCTCCCGAAGTCGGCAATGCCCTTCCCCTGAAGAATATCCCCGTCGGTACTGTTATTCACAACATCGAGCTTCGTCCTGGACAGGGCGCCGTCCTTGTCCGCTCGGCAGGCAACTTCGCTCAGCTGGCTTCCCGCGAGGGCAACTACTGCGTTATCAAGCTGCCCTCGGGTGAGCTCCGTAAGATTTTCGGCGACTGCAAGGCTACCATCGGCAGCGTCGGCAACTCCGACCACGGACTGGAAAGCTCCGGTAAGGCCGGACGTTCACGCTGGCTCGGACGCCGTCCGCACAACCGCGGTGTCGTCATGAACCCCGTCGATCACCCCATGGGCGGTGGCGAAGGCCGTGCATCTGGCGGTCATCCGCGTTCGCGCAAGGGCCTCTATGCAAAGGGCCTCAAGACGCGCGCTCCGAAGAAGCATTCGTCCAAGTACATCATTGAGAGAGCCAATAAGAAGAAGTAAAATCTTTTAACCCGAGTAAATTATGAGTCGTTCATTAAAAAAAGGTCCGTATATCAACGTTTCACTCGAGAATAAGGTTCTCGCAATGAATGAAAGCGGCAAGAAGTCAGTCGTGAAGACTTGGGCTCGCGCATCAGTCATCTCCCCCGATTTCGTGGGACATACGATCGCCGTTCATAACGGAAAGAATTTCATTCCTGTTTATGTTACAGAGAATATGGTTGGTCACAAGCTTGGTGAGTTCGCTCCCACACGTACCTTCCGTGGTCATGCAGGTAACCGCAAGAAATAAGCAGGGTATTAATAGTCTATAAAAACTGAAAATAATGGGAAATAGAAAACAATTATCGGCTGAAAAGAGAAAAGAAGCCCTTAAGACCCAGTATTTTGCGAAGCTGAATAACGTCCCTTCGTCTCCCCGTAAAATGCGTCTTGTCTGTGACATGATCCGTGGCATGGAGGTGAATCGTGCGCTTGGTACCCTGAAGTTCTCCACCAAGGCCGCTGCTGCCGATGTCGAGAAACTGCTGCGTTCTGCTATCGCCAACTGGGAACAGAAGAACGAACGTAAGGCCGAGGCCGGCGAACTGTTCGTTTCGAAGATTTATGTTGACGGCGGTGCTACACTTAAGCGCATGCGTCCCGCACCGCAGGGTAGAGGCTACCGTATTCGCAAGCGTTCAAATCATGTGACTTTGTTCGTGGATACCAAAAGTACTAATGAAAATCAAGACTAACAATGGGACAGAAGATTAATCCAATTAGCAACCGTTTAGGAATCATCAGAGGTTGGGATTCGAGTTGGTACGGACAGTATAGCGACCGTCTGGTGGAAGACACCAAGATCCGCGAATATCTGAACGAGCGCCTGGCAAAGGCCAGCGTATCCAAGATTGTCATTGAACGCACGCTCAAACTGGTGACCATCACCATTTGCACCGCCCGCCCGGGACTCGTCATCGGCAAAGGCGGACAGGATGTTGAAAAACTGAAGGAAGAGTTGAAGAAGATTACCGATAAGGACATTCAGATCAACATCTTCGAGATCAAGAAGCCCGAGCTCGACGCCACTATCGTCGCCACGAACATCGCCCGTCAGCTCGAAGGCAAGATTGCCTATCGTCGTGCTATCAAGATGGCTATCGCCAATACCATGCGCATGGGCGCTGAGGGAATCAAGATTCAGATTTCCGGCCGCCTCAACGGCGCTGAAATTGCCCGCTCCGAGATGTACAAGGAAGGACGCACCCCGCTTCATACCTTCCGTGCTGATATCGACTACTGCCAGGCAACGGCTGTCACAAAGGTCGGCGCCCTTGGCGTGAAGGTCTGGATCTGCCGCGGCGAGGTTTACGAGAAGAGAGATCTGGCTCCTAACTTCACTCAGCCTAAGGACAATGGTCGTCCCTCCGGTAGCGGTGCTCCTCGTAAGTTTAACAAGAAGAGAAATAGCAATCGTTAAATCCACGAAAGATTATGTTACAACCTAAAAGAACAAAATACAGAAGAATGCAGCATCGCGCGCAGAAGAATAATGCGCAGCGAGGCAACCAGCTTGCATTCGGTTCCTTTGGCATCAAGGCCATGGATACCATTTGGATTACTGGTCACCAGCTCGAGGCTGCACGTGTGGCAGTCACTCGTTACATGCAGCGTCAGGGCCAGCTTTGGATTCGCGTGTTCCCCGACAAGTCTTTCACGAAGAAGCCAGCTGATGTCCGCATGGGTAAAGGTAAAGGTGCCGTCGAAGGATATGTCGCTCCTGTGACCCCTGGCCGTATGCTGATTGAAATTGATGGCGTTCCTTTCGATGTCGCCAAGGAGGCTCTTCGCCTCGGCGCCCAGAAACTCCCCATCAAGACCAAGTTTGTGGTACGTCGTGACTATGACTTCTCCAAGGAATAATACGACAAAAAGTGAGTATCAACCCCTAAAAAGAGCTGTATTATGAAAATTGCAGAAGTAAGAGAGTTATCAACGAACGAACTGGCCGAGCGTCTCGAGACCGAGCAGGCCAATTATAAGAATATGGTGTTGAACCATGCTATCTCTCCGCTGGAGAATCCCTCACAGATCAAGAAATCGCGCAGGGATATTGCGAGGATCAAGACTGAGTTGCGTCAGAGAGAGCTTAACAACAATTAAAACCACCGTTCCTCATGGAAGTTAGAAATTTAAGAAAAGAAAGAGTGGGCGTCGTCGTCAGCGATAAGATGGACAAGACCATTACCGTTGCTGCTAAGTACAAAGAGAGACACCCGATTTATGGTAAGTTTGTCACCAAGACAAAGAAGTACCATGCACACGACGAGAAGAACGAGTGCGAAATGGGTGACACCGTCCGCATCATGGAGACTCGTCCGCTGAGCAAGACAAAGAGATGGAGAGTAGTAGAAATCGTTGAAAAAGCTAAGTAATTATGGTACAGGTAGAATCAAGACTTACAGTGTGTGATAACAGTGGAGCAAAAGAGGCTCTCTGCATCCGTGTGCTTGGCGGTACAAGGCGTCGCTATGCATCCGTGGGCGACGTGATTGTCGTTTCGGTCAAGGACGTGCTCCCCTCCAGCGAACTGAAGAAAGGTACTGTGTCAAAGGCTCTCATTGTCCGTACCAAGAAAGAGATTCGTCGTGCAGACGGCTCATATATCCGTTTTGATGACAACGCATGCGTCCTCCTGACAAATACAGGCGAACTCCGTGCCAGTCGTATCTTTGGCCCCGTTGCCCGTGAACTGCGTGCCGTAAATATGAAGGTCGTGTCATTGGCTCCTGAGGTTCTTTAATCAAATAAAAGCGTAACAACAGTATGAGCAAGTTACATATTAAGAAAGGTGACATGGTCTACGTCAACGCCGGCGAAGACAAAGGCAAGACCGGCCGTGTCTTGAAAGTAGATATTGAGAAACAGCGTGCCATCGTGGAGGGTGTAAACATGATGTCGAAGAGCGCTAAGCCCAGCGCCAAGCATCCCCAAGGCGGTATTGTCAAACAGGAAGCACCCATCCATATCTCCAACCTTAACGTGTTGGATCCCAAGACAAACAAGCCGACCCGTATCGGCCGCCGTCTGGGTGAGAATGGTAAATTGGTTCGTTTTTCTAAATCATCAGGAGAGGAGATAAAGTAATGGCTAATACAGCAAGTCTTAAAAAAGAATATGCCGAGCGCATTGCTCCGGCTTTGATGAAGAAGTTCCAGTACTCTTCACCGATGCAGGTTCCTGTATTGAAGAAAATCGTCATCAACGAAGGTCTGGGTATGGCTACTCAGGACAAGAAGATCATTGACGTCGCCATTGCCGAGCTGACCGCTATCACCGGCCAGAAAGCCGTTGCTACGGTTTCAAAGAAGGATATCGCCAGCTTCAAACTGCGTAAGAAGATGCCCGTCGGCGTCATGGTGACCCTTCGCCGTGAACGTATGTACGAGTTCCTTGAGCGTCTCGTCCGCGTGGCCCTGCCCCGAATCCGTGACTTCAAGGGCATCGAGAGCAAGTTCGATGGTCAGGGCAACTACTCCCTGGGTATTCAAGAACAGATTATCTTCCCTGAAATCAACATCGACAGCATTACCCGCATCCTCGGTATGAACATCACGTTCGTTACCACCGCCAAGACCGACGAGGAAGGCTATGCTCTTCTGAAGGAATTTGGATTACCATTCAAAAATGCTAAAAACGATTAAGATATGGCAAAACAGTCAATGGTGGCACGCGAGGTGAAGCGTGCAAAAATGGTCGCCCAATATGCAGAGAAGCGTGCTGCGCTGAAGGAGATCGTCCGCAAGGGTGAGCCGGCAGAAGCCTACGAAGCTGCCCGCAAACTTCAGAGCATTCCCAAGAACGCCAATCCCATTCGCCTGCACAATCGCTGCAAGCTCACGGGACGTCCTAAAGGATACATCCGTGAATTCGGACTTTCACGTATCCAATTCCGCGAAATGGCATCCAAGGGCCTCATCCCTGGTGTCAAGAAAGCCAGCTGGTAAAAAAGAGAGTGTTTAAATATTGTCAGGAGAGCCCTGATTAATTTAATTAAAAAAATTATGACAGATCCAATTGCTGATTATTTGACGAGGTTGAGAAATGCAATCGGTGCAAAGCACAGAGTTGTTGAAATTCCTGCCTCAAACCTCAAGAAGGAAATCACCAAGATCCTTTTTGAGAAAGGTTACATCTTGAACTACAAGTTCGTGGATGACGGTCCCCAGGGAACCATTAAGGTTGCCTTGAAGTACGACATGGCGACGAAAGAAAGCGCCATTAAGAATTTGGTACGTGTATCTTCTCCCGGTCTCCGCAAGTACACCGGTTATAAAGATATGCCCAGAGTGATTAACGGATTGGGTATCGCTATTATATCCACTTCCAAAGGTGTTATGACTGACAAGGAGGCCTCCGCCCAGAAGATTGGTGGAGAAGTTCTCTGCTATGTTTATTAATTGAAGGAGGATTTGCTATGTCAAGAATTGGAAAATTGCCTATTTCGATTCCCGCAGGTGTAAACGTGAACATCAGCGATGATAACGTCATTACCGTCAAGGGACCTAAGGGTGAGCTTACTCAGAAAGTAGATCCCAGCATTGCCGTCAAGATGGAGAATGGCGAAATCCAGGTTTCCCGCGGCAGCGATGAAAAGCAGGAGCGTGCCTTCCATGGCCTTTATCGGGCGCTTATTAATAATATGGTTGTTGGCGTATCCGAGGGATACAAGAAGGAACTGGAACTTGTCGGTGTCGGTTACCGTGTTTCCAATAACGGCAATGTTATGGAATTTGCACTTGGCTATACGCATCCGATCTTCGTCGTTCTTCCTCCTGAAGTGAAGGTTGAGACCAAGACTGAGCGTAATAAAAACCCCCAGATCTTTCTCGAGTCATGCGACAAGCAGCTGCTGGGCATGATTTGCGCAAAGATTCGTTCGTTCCGTAAGCCTGAACCTTATAAGGGCAAGGGTGTCTTGTTCAAGGGCGAGGTTGTACGCCGCAAGTCCGGTAAGTCTGCCAGTGCCAAGTAAATAATCTTATAAAGTAAAGGAATTATGGTAACGAAACAAGAAAGACGAACAAAGATAAAATACAGAGTACGCAACAAGATCTCCGGAACCCCAGAACGTCCTCGTATGACGGTCTTCAGAAGCAACAAGCAGATCTATGTTCAGATAATCGAAGATGTTAATGGTCGCACACTTGCTGCTGCCTCCTCTCTCGGACTCGAGGCTATGCCTAAAAAAGAACAGGCTGCCAAGGTCGGTGAGCTTATTGCCCAAAAGGCACAGGAAGCCGGCATTCAGGCTGTCGTGTTTGACCGTAACGGATATCTGTATCACGGTAGAGTTAAGGAATTGGCAGATGCTGCCCGTAAAGGTGGACTTAAATTTTAATCATCATGGCTGTAAATAGAGTTAAAGTAACGAATGACGTTGAGCTTAAAGACAGACTCGTCGCAATCAACCGTGTTACGAAGGTGACAAAGGGTGGTCGTACATTCACGTTCGCTGCAATCGTTGTGGTTGGCGACGGCAATGGCGTCATCGGTTGTGGCCTTGGTAAGGCTGGTGAAGTAACTGCAGCCATCGCAAAGGGTGTTGAAGCTGCTAAGAAGAACCTGGTGCGCGTTCCCATCATCAAGGGCACTATTCCCCATGAGGTGGAAGTCCGTTTCGGCGGTGCTCACGTGCTGCTCCGTCCTGCTTCGGCAGGTACCGGCGTGGTGGCTGGCGGTGCTATGCGTGCTGTCCTCGAGAGCGTTGGCGTGACGGATGTTCTCGCCAAGTCCAAGGGCTCTTCCAACCCTCACAATCTGGTGAAGGCTACCATTAAGGCTCTGGAAGAACTCCGCGACGCCAAGATGGTCGCAAATGACAGAGGCATCAGTATGAACCGAGTATTTAATGGATAAGGAGAGATAAACTATGGCAACTATAAAAGTTAAGCAGATAAAGAGCCGTATCGGAGCTCCGAAAGACCAGAAACGTACCCTTGATGCACTTGGTCTGACCAAGATGAATAAAGTTGTTGAGCATGAGGCAACGCCTTCCATTATGGGCATGATCAACAAAGTGAAGCATCTGGTAGTTGTTGTTGAGTAATTAATTATTAAAAAGATTCGATTATGAAATTAAATAGTTTGAAACCCGCAGAGGGCTCAACCAAGACACGCAAGAGAGTGGGCCGTGGTGCCGGTTCAGGTCTGGGTGGCACTTCAACGCGTGGTCATAAGGGTGCTAAGCAGCGTTCTGGTTATTCCAAGAAGATTGGTTTCGAAGGTGGCCAGATGCCTCTGCAGCGCCGCGTTCCGAAGTTCGGCTTCAAGAACATCAACCGCGTTGAATACAAGGCTATCAACCTGAATGTCATTCAGGCTGTGGCTGATGCCAAGCAGCTCGAGAAGGTGACGGTTGCCGACCTCATTGCAGCCGGTTTCGTCTCCTCACGCCAGCTTGTGAAGATTTTGGGTAACGGCGAGCTCACCTCGAAGGTCGATGTGGAAGCCCATGCATTTTCCAAGAGTGCTCAGGCCGCCATCGAAGCCAAAGGTGGTAACGCAATTAAACTTTAATCGTGTATGAATATCATCGCATTTGCAAGCGTAATAGTTCTTATCTTCCTGTTCTACCTCTGGAAGCGTAAGTTCTTTACGAACGTATTCAAAATTGAAGACCTGAAGACGAAGCTGCTCATCACCATCGGGTTCGTGGCCATCTATCGTTTCGGTACGAACGTTATCCTTCCGGGTATCGATTCCACCGCTCTGGCCAGATTGCACGAACAGGCTGGTGATAACGGGCTTCTTTCGCTGCTCGACATGTTCTCGGGTGGTGCCTTCTCCAATGCATCCATCTTCGCATTGGGTATCATGCCCTACATCTCGGCCTCCATCGTTGTCCAGTTGCTGACTATGGTGGTTCCTTCTTTCCAGAAGATGCAGCGCGAGGGAGAGAGCGGACGTCGCAAGATCAATCAGATCACGCGTTATCTGACCATCATTGTGCTGGTGATTCAGGCTCCCGCCTACCTGACGAACCTTCGTTTCCAGGCTCCGGGTGCCATTAATCCTGGCATTTCGTCCATGGCATTCTTCATCACGTCAACCATCATTCTGGCCGCAGGTAGCATGTTCATCCTCTGGCTGGGTGAGCGCATCACCGATAAGGGTATCGGAAACGGTATCTCCTTCATCATTCTTATCGGTATCATCGCTCGTTTCCCGACAGCGTTCTCGCAGGAGTTCATCTCTCGCACGGCTTCCGCTCGTGGTGGCGGTCTGGTTATGTTCCTGTTTGAGATTATTGCCCTGTTCTTCGTGTTCATGGCAGCCATTATGCTCACACAGGGCGTCCGCAAGATCCCTGTCCAGTATGCCAAGCAGATTTCCGGCGGAAAGCAGTTCGGCGGTGCCCGTCAGTACATTCCTCTTAAAGTGAATGCTGCAAACGTGATGCCTATCATCTTCGCACAGGCCATCATGTTCATCCCCCTTTCGTTCATTCGTATGGACAAGGTGGAAACGGCAGGCAAGTTCGTCCGTCTGCTGACTGACACTGACAGTTGGCTGTATAATCTGATTTTTGCCATACTGATTATTCTGTTCACCTTATTCTATACTGCCATCACGGTCAATCCTACTCAGATGGCTGAGGATATGAAGCGGAATAATGGATTCATTCCTGGTGTGAAGCCGGGTAAGGCAACAGCTGATTACATTGACACTGTTATGTCACGCATTACGTGGCCGGGTGCTTTGTTCCTTGTTGTTATTGCCATTCTGCCTCCGTTTGCGCGGCTGTTTGGCGTATCGCGCGAGTTCGCTCAGTTCTTCGGTGGTACGTCGCTGCTCATTATGGTCGGCGTCGTTCTCGACACGCTGCAGCAGATTGAAAGCCATCTGCTCATGCGTCACTATGATGGATTGCTTAAGAGTGGCCGTATCAAGGGCCGTTCAGGTGCAGCATATTAAGATTGGGTAAATGATATTTCTTAAGACAGACGAAGAAATTGAGCTCCTGCGTCAGGCGAACCTCCTCGTTGGCCGCACGCTGGCAGAAGTCGCCAAGCTGATTGAGCCTGGTGTGACAACCCGTCAGCTTGATAAGGTGGCCGAGGAGTTCATCCGCGACCATGGAGCCGTACCCACCTTCAAAGGCTTCCCGAACTTTGAGCCGGGCCTGCCTGCTTTTCCCGGAACGTTGTGCACATCCGTGAACGAGATGATTGTACACGGCATTCCCAATGACGTTCCTCTTAAAGAGGGTGACATCGTCAGTGTGGATTGCGGCACCTATCTGAATGGCTTTTGCGGTGACTCAGCCTACACCTTCTGCGTGGGCGAGGTGTCCGAGGATGTGAAGGAGCTGCTTCGTGTAACGAAGGAAGCTCTTTACCTCGGCATTGAGCAGGCTGTGGTTGGAAAGCGAATTGGCGACATCGGCAATGCTGTTCAGCAGCATTGCGAGCGTCACGGCTTTGGCGTCGTCCGCGAATTTACCGGACACGGCGTTGGCCGCGAGATGCACGAGGATCCTGCTGTTCCCAACTACGGACGTCGCGGAAACGGTGTCAAGCTGAAGAAGGGAATGGTCATTGCCATTGAGCCGATGATTACCATGGGGCGTCGTGACATTGTCTGGGAAGACGACAGCTGGGGGGTCAGCACGATTGACCGCAAGCCCGCTGCCCATTTCGAGCACACCATGGCCGTCGGCCTCACCAAGGCAGACATTCTCTCTTCGTTTGAGTTCGTGGAAGAAGTTTTAAGAAATAAACAACATTAATATGTCTAAACAGTCAGCAATAGAACAAGACGGGACAGTCATTGAGGCATTGTCCAATGCCAATTTCCGTGTTGAATTGGAAAATGGCCATCAGATAACGGCCACCATCTCAGGGAAGATGCGTATGCACTACATCAAGATTCTTCCCGGTGACAAGGTAAAGGTGGAAATGTCTCCTTACGACTTGACCAAAGGTAGAATCAGTTTTAGATACAAATAAAAAACGAAATAACAATGAAAGTAAGAGCATCATTAAAAAAACGTTCCGCGGACTGCAAGATTGTCCGTCGTCACGGAACTCTGTATGTTATCAACAAAAAGAATCCCAAGGAGAAACAGCGCCAGGGATAATAGGTTTACCAAGTAAAACAATCAAAACAAGTATATGGCTATAAGAATTGTCGGAGTAGACATTCCTCAGAACAAGCGAGGAGAAATTGCATTGACCTATATCTATGGTATTGGTCGCAGCAGCGCCGCTAAGATCCTTGAGAAAGCCGGCGTGGATAAAGACATTAAGGTTAAGGACTGGACTGACGATATGGCCGCTCGCGTCCGTGAGGTCATCGGTGCAGACTATAAGGTCGAGGGTGACCTTCGTACCGAAGTCCAGCTGAACATCAAGCGACTGATGGACATTGGTTGCTATCGTGGCGTTCGTCATCGTATTGGCCTGCCCGTCCGCGGACAGAGCACGAAGAACAATGCCCGTACGCGTAAGGGCCGCAAGAAAACGGTTGCCAACAAGAAGAAGGCTACGAAGTAATGTTCACATGCACTAAAAATTAATCAGATATGGCAAAGAAATCAGTCGTAACAAAGAAAAGAAATGTGAAGGTTGGTGCAATGGGTCAGCTTCATGTCCATTCATCATTCAATAACATCATTGTAGCCCTTGCCAACGAAGAAGGCCAGATTATCTCTTGGTCTTCCGCAGGTAAGATGGGTTTCCGTGGATCGAAGAAAAACACTCCGTATGCTGCCCAGATGGCCGCCGAAGATTGCGCAAAGGTTGCTTATGACCTTGGCCTGCGCAAGGTGAAGGCCTATGTGAAGGGTCCCGGCAACGGACGTGAGTCGGCCATCCGTGCTACCCATACTGCCGGTATTGAGGTTGTTGAGATTATCGACGTCACTCCGCTGCCTCACAACGGCTGCCGTCCTCCCAAGAGAAGAAGAGTTTAATTTTAAAAGAAGTAGAAAATGGCTAGATATACAGGTCCCAAGTCGAAAATCGCCCGTAAGTTTGGCGAACCCATTTACGGAGCAGACAAGGTTCTCTCAAAGAAGAACTATGCCCCTGGTCAGCACGGCAACAACAAGCGTCGCAAAACCTCGGAATATGGCATCATGCTCGCTGAGAAGCAGAAGGCCAAGTACACCTATGGTGTTCTTGAGCGCCAGTTCCGCAACCTCTTCAACAAAGCAGAACGCAAGAATGGCATCACGGGTGTTGTTCTTCTTCAGCTTCTTGAAGGTCGTCTCGACAACGTTGTCTATCGTCTCGGCATTGCCCCGACGCGTGCCGCTGCCCGTCAGCTCGTCAGTCACCGCCACATCACTGTCAATGGCAAGGTGGTTAACATCCCCTCCTACGCAGTCAAGGTTGGCGACATTGTAGCTGTTCGCGAACGTTCCAAGTCGCTCGAGGTTATCGAGAACAGTCTTGCCGGTTTCAACCACGCCAAGTATTCATGGCTTGAGTGGGACGAAGCCCAGAAGGCTGGCAAGTTCATGAGCATCCCCGCCCGTGAAGATATCCCCGAGAACATCAAGGAACAACTGATTGTCGAATTGTATTCAAAGAATTAAACCCCAATGGCGATATTAGCATTTCAAAAACCAGACAAAGTAATCATGTTGGAGGCGGATTCGAAATTCGGCAAATTCGAATTTCGTCCCCTTGAGCCGGGCTTTGGTATTACCATCGGTAACGCCCTTCGCCGCATCCTCCTTTCCTCTCTTGAGGGTTTCGCCATCAACACCATCCGCATCGACGGTGTTGAGCATGAGTTCGCTACCGTGCCGGGCGTCAAGGAAGATGTTACCAACATCATCCTTAACCTTAAGCAGGTTCGCTTCAAGCAGCTTGTCGAGGAGGTTGAGACGGAGAAGGTCAACATCACCGTTGAGAATACCACCGAGTTCCGTGCTGGAGATATAGGCAAGTGCCTTAGCGGATTTGAAGTGTTAAATCCCGAGTTGGTAATTTGCCGTCTTGACCCCAAGGCAAAGATGCAGATTGAAATCAGCATCAACAAGGGCCGCGGCTATGTTGTTTCTGACGATAATCGCATTTACTGCACCGACGTCAATACAATTCCCATTGATTCCATCTACACGCCGATACGTAATGTCAAGTATGCTGTCGAGCCCTTCCGCGTTGAGCAGAAGACCGACTACGACAAACTTGTACTTGAGATTACTACCGATGGTTCCATTCACCCGAAGGAGGCACTGAAGGAAGCCGCCAAGATTCTCATCTACCACTTCATGCTCTTCTCTGATGAGAAGATTACGCTTGAGGACACTTCGTTCGACACCAACGAAGAGTTTGACGAAGAGGTTCTCCACATGCGCCAGCTGCTGAAGACCAAGCTCACGGATCTGAATCTCTCCGTCCGTGCCCTCAATTGCCTCAAGGCAGCCGAGGTGGACACGCTGGGCGACCTGGTTCAGTTCAACAAGACTGACCTCCTCAAGTTCCGCAACTTCGGTAAGAAATCGCTCACTGAGCTTGATGATTTGCTCGAGAGTCTGAATCTTTCGTTTGGAACAGATATTACAAAGTATAAACTTGATAAAGATTAACATCCGATTATGAGACACGGAAAGAAACTCAATCACCTGAGCCGTACTGCATCCCACAGAAAGTCAATGATGGCCAACATGGCCTGCTCTCTGATCAAGCACAAAAGAATCACTACGACTCTCCCCAAGGCCAAGGCTCTCAAGAAGTACGTCGAGCCGCTTATCACCAAGGCCAAGAACGATACAACCAATAGCCGTCGTGTTGTCTTCAGTTATCTGAAGGACAAGCATGCCGTCAGCGAACTTTTCAATGAGGTCATCACGAAGGTTGGCGACCGTCCCGGTGGCTACACCCGCATCATCAAGCTGGGTAACCGTCAGGACGATGCAGCCCCCATCTGCTTCATCGAGCTTGTTGACTTTGATGAGAACATGGCTAAGACTCCGAAGAAGGCCACACGTACTCGCCGCAGCCGCAAGTCTGCTCCGAAGGCAGAGGCAGCTCCTGCTGCCGAAGCCCCCGCAACAGAGGCTCCCGCAGAAGAGGCAAAAGCCGAATAAAAAATCATATTATAGCCTATAGAGGAGAGACAGGCGTGCAGTGATGCACGCCTGTCTCCTGTTAAAGACGTTGCGAAGCAACACGCGCTCAAAACGCACTACTTTATCAAAAATCCACGCCCGTGGATTTGAAGTTTCACGCCCGTGGATTTGAACTTTCATGGGCGTGGATTTGAAGTTTCATGCCCGTGGATTTGAAGGTTCGGAAAGAAAAATCTTTCTCTCTCGGCTCCGTTGTTTGAAAAAAGCAGTTTAAAATTTGCTTTTCCGCTCAAGTTGCATTACCTTTGACAGCTATTTTTTGAGAAAAGTATATTACACGTATTAATACCAGCGATGCAAACAGGTTTGGTCAGACTCTTTCTCTCACCCCGTGTGCAGAAAATCAGTGAATACGAACATGCTGAAGCCATTCAGCACAAAGTCCTTATGCAACTTGTCGGCAAGGCAGAACGGACGGAGTGGGGAAAACGCAATAATTATCAGCGTATCGAACGTTACGAAGACTTCGCCCGCGAGGTGCCCGTCTCCGACTATGAAGGGTTGAAGGAATTCATCGAACGCATGCGCCATGGGGAAAAGGATATCCTTTGGCCGGGACAGGTGAAATGGTATGCCAAATCCTCTGGAACGACAAACGATAAGAGCAAGTTCATCCCCGTCTCGGCCGACGGTCTCTCTGACACCCACTATCGCGGCGGGACGGACGTCGTGGCGCTTTACCTCCACAACAACCCCAATAGCAATCTCTTCGATGGCAAGGCCCTGATTCTTGGAGGAAGCCACGCTCCCAACTACAACCTGCCTCATAGCCTTGTGGGCGACCTTAGCGCCATTCTTATTGAGAATGTCAATCCTTTCGTCAACCTCTACCGCGTGCCTAACAAAGAGATTGCCCTGTTGAACGATTTCGAGGAAAAGATGGAGCGTATCGCCCAATCGGTGAAGGAGGTGAATGTGACCAACCTGTCGGGCGTGCCTTCATGGATGATGGCTGTGCTAAGACATATCCTGGAGATAACGGGAAAGAAAAACATCAGTGAGGTCTGGCCCAATCTGGAAGTCTTTTTCCATGGCGGGGTGGCTTTCACACCTTATTATAACCAGTACAAGCAGCTGATTCTGAGCCCGAACATGCACTACATGGAGACCTATAATGCCAGCGAAGGTTTCTTTGGCATACAGAGCGAACCCGGCGACCCGGCCATGCTGTTGATGATTGACTACGGCGTCTTCTATGAATTCATCCCCATGAGCGAGTTCGGCACAGACAATCCCACCATCGTCCCACTTTGGGATGTGGAGGTGGGGAAAAACTATGCCATGGTCATCAGCACTTCGTGCGGTCTTTGGCGCTATATCATTGGCGACACGGTACGTTTCACGCAGAAAGACCCGTATAAATTCGTCATCACCGGGCGCACCAAGCACTTCATCAATGCCTTCGGCGAAGAACTGGTGGTCGATAATGCGGAGAAAGGCTTGCTGAAAGCCTGTGAGGCGACGGGCGCCCTGGTGAAAGAGTACACGGCGGCCCCTGTTTTCATGGACGGTGATGCCAAGTGCCGTCACCAGTGGCTCATCGAGTTTGACAGGATGCCGGCCGATGTGGAGCAGTTCGCCATCCTGCTTGATAAGGCTTTGCAGGAATGTAATTCCGACTATGAGGCTAAGCGTTACAAGGACATCACGCTGCAGCATCTGGAGATTGTCGTTGCCCGTCCCAACCTCTTCCACGATTGGCTGAAGTCAAAAGGCAAGCTGGGCGGACAGCATAAGGTGCCGCGGCTCAGCAACTCCCGCCAGTACATCGAAGAGATGCTGGCGCTGAACGCTTAGACGTGGCGTTTCTATCCAATCAGGAAATGCAAAATGAAGCTTGGAACGCAGCTGTAAATCGTTAGTCGTAAAAATCTAAATCCACAAAAAGGTGCTTGTCAAGGTTTTTGGAGCAGCGTTGCAGGGCGTCGATGCCACTATCGTCACCATCGAGGTGAACATCACGCGCGGCGTGCAGTTCTTTCTGGTCGGCCTGCCCGACAATGCTGTCAAGGAGAGCCATGAGCGCATCGTCTCGGCTGTTGGACACAACGGGTTGCGATTCCCCCGTTCGCAGGTCGTGATAAACATGGCTCCGGCGGACATACGGAAGGAGGGTTCGGCCTACGACCTTCCTCTGGCTATTGGCCTTCTGGCTGCAGACGGGCAGATTGACGCAAGCAGGCTGGAGCGTTATGTCATCATGGGTGAAATGGGCCTCGACGGAGCGCTGATGCCTATCAAAGGCTCGCTGCCCATAGCCATCAAGGCCCGTGAGTTGGGCTACGACGGATTCATCCTTCCCCGCCAGAACGCCCGTGAGGCTGCTGTGGTGAATAAGCTGAAGGTCTATGGTGTTGACAACATGATGCAGGTCGTCCGTTTCTTCAATGGCGAGGAGACCCTTGAAGAGACCGTAGTGGATACCCGTGCAGAGTTCTATGCTCATCAGTCGGATTTTGATTTCGACTTTTCCGACGTCAAAGGACAGCAGAACGTCAAGCGCGCCTTTGAGGTGGCTGCCAGCGGCTCGCACAACATCATCCTCATCGGTCCTCCCGGCTCCGGCAAGTCCATGATGGCCAAGCGCCTGCCGTCCATTCTTCCGCCCCTTTCGCTGGCCGAAAGCCTCGAGACGACTAAGATTCACTCTGTGGCAGGGAAACTGGGCTCGGGCACGTCGCTCATTGCTGTCCGTCCCTTCCGTTCGCCCCACCACACCATTTCGTCCGTTGCCCTTGTGGGCGGCGGCTCAAACCCTCAGCCCGGCGAAATCAGCCTGGCACACAATGGCGTGCTTTTCTGTGACGAGTTCCCCGAGTTCCCGCGCCATATCCTCGAGCTGCTCCGCCAGCCGCTGGAAGACCGCCACATCACCGTCAGCCGCGCCAAATACACCATCGACTACCCTGCCAACTTCATGATGGTTGCCTCCATGAACCCTTGTCCTTGCGGCTACTATAACCATCCTACCCGCCCTTGCGTCTGTTCTCCGGCCCAGGTGCAGCGTTATCTGGGCAAGATCAGCGGACCGCTGATGGACCGTTTCGACATCCAGTGCGAGATAACTCCCGTGCCCTTCGAGAAACTCTCCGACACACAGCAGGGCGAACCCAGTGCCGTCATCCGCGAACGCGTCATCCGTGCTCGTGAGATACAGACGGCTCGGTTCCAGGGCGAGAAAGGCATCCATTGCAACGCGCAGATGACGAAGCAGATGCTCGACCGCTATGCCGTTCCTGATGCCGAAGGCATAGGCCTTCTCAAACAAGCCATGGAACGTCTCTGCCTCTCCGCTCGTGCCTACGACCGCATCCTCAAGGTTGCCCGCACCATTGCCGACTTGGCCCAGTCAGAGCAGATCACCTCCGAGCACATCGCCGAGGCCATCGGCTATCGCAGTCTCGACCGCGGCGACTGGGTGTGACGTAAAGCGGATAGGAGGGTATAAGGCATAGGGAGATAACAGTAAATGGGGAGGAAATCGTTTCTTGACATCAGCGATACGTATTGCCTGAGGGGCATAGCGATGCTCATGATCATTGTCGGACATACCTTCAATGGCTATCCGGCAAACAGCCCTGGTTACTACTTCCCCTCGTGGATGAACTGCCTGCAAATCGGCTTGTGGGGCGGAATGGGAGTCGGCGTGTTTCTCTTCCTTTCCGGATATGGGCTTTTCTATACGTTGAGCCGCAGAGCAACGATTGACAAACGATATGTTCTCTCGAAAATCAGACGGTTGTTCGAGCCCTTCATTATCTATTGGATTGTCGAGGTCATAGTCTTAGCCTTATTCAATAGAAGCGAATTGACATTGCACCTGCTGAAGGAGATGGCGACACTCTCCATTCATCCTGATGTGGAGAACTGGTTCTTCAAGGTGATTATCGGTGTTTATATCATCACGATAGTCCTTTTTAAATGGAAGATGAAAAACGCGGTTCGTCTGGCTGTGCTCTCTGTCCTTTCGTTGATATATCTTGTCGCCATGAAGGAATTGGGCTTCGGCCAATGGTGGTATAACACGATTCTCTGTTTCCCCTTTGGCGCCTTTGTCGCCTACAGATATGAATGGTTTTCCAAGTTGTCTCCCACGTGGATGAGTGCTTCCGGATGTTTGCTTTTGCTGGCTATCTTTTTCGTACACATGAATACGATAGCCTTTCACCTTGTTTTTGCTCTCTTCTGCGTCTATGCCGTCAGACTTGTCATTATACAAAACAAGGTGCTGTATTTCATAGGCTTCAATAGCTTTGTCTTCTATTATATTGAGTGCCCCGTTATGGATGAGATTATGATGTTCAGCTACGCGAATTATACTGTCTATTGTGTGCTGTCTGTTGTGGGGACATGTGTCCTCTCGTATCTCTGTGTAAAATGCGTTGGGAAGATACGGTTTTAGGTACTCCCGCCCGGAACGGACGGAGCAGCGAGCGCAAAACAAACTTGTTTGTTCTGCCGAGTCGTGACGGACGAAAACGAAGTTAATTACTCAAATAAATTTGGTATTTCGCTCGCTTACTTGTACCTTTGCAGCCTGAAACGAAAATGTAACCACAGAACCATATGGAAGGAGAAAGGAAATTCAAGAGAACATTGGTGACGTCGGCTCTGCCTTATGCCAACGGTCCCGTCCACATCGGTCATCTGGCTGGAGTTTATGTGCCGGCCGACATCTATGTCCGCTACTTGCGTCTGAAGGGTGAAAATGTCCTTTTCATCGGCGGCAGCGACGAGCATGGCGTGCCCGTCACTATCCGCGCCAAGAAAGAGGGCTGCACGCCGCAGGACGTGGTCGACCGCTATCATAAGCTTATCAAAGAGTCGTTCGAGGGCTTCGGCATCTCGTTCGACGTTTATAGCCGCACCACCAGCCCCACCCACCATAAGCTGGCGAGCGACTTCTTCCGCAAGCTTTATGACGACGGCAAGTTCGTCGAGATGGAGAGCGAGCAGTTCTACGACGAAGAGGCTCATCAGTTCCTCACCGACCGTAATATCGTGGGCGAATGTCCCCGCTGTCACTCCGAAGGAGCATACGGCGACCAATGTGAGAAGTGCGGCAGCACCCTCTCGCCCGAGGAGCTTATCAACCCCCGCAACGCGCTCACAGGCAATCCGCTCGTCAAGCGTAAGACATCCCATTGGTATCTGCCGCTCGACCAGTATCAGCCTTGGCTGGAGAAGTGGATTCTTGAGGAGCACAAGGAGTGGCGTCCGAACGTCTATGGCCAGTGCAAGAGCTGGCTCGACGGCGGCCTGCACCCCCGTGCCGTCACGCGCGACCTCGACTGGGGCATCCCTGTGCCCGTCGAAGGTGCCGAGGGAAAGGTGCTCTACGTCTGGTTCGATGCTCCTATCGGCTACATCTCCAATACGAAGGAACTCTGCGATGCCCATCCCGAACTGGGCAGCTGGGAGACCTGGTGGAAAGACCCTGAGACGCGCCTCATCCACTTCATCGGCAAGGATAACATCGTGTTCCATTGCATTGTCTTCCCCTCCATGCTGAAGGCCGAGGGCAGCTACATACTGCCCGACAACGTCCCCTCCAACGAGTTCTTGAACCTTGAGGACGACAAAATCAGCACCTCGCGCAACTGGGCAGTCTGGCTCAACGAATACCTCGTCGATTTCCCCGGCAAACAGGACGTGCTGCGCTATGTGCTCACCGCCAATGCGCCTGAGACGAAGGACAACAACTTCACATGGAAGGACTTCCAGGCACGCAACAACAACGAGCTTGTTGCCATCTACGGCAACTTCGTCAACCGTGCCCTGGTGCTGACGCAGAAGTATTTCGAAGGACGTGTCCCTGTGCGTGGCGAATGGACGGACTACGATCGCCAGACCGTCGCGGAGTTTGTCGGCGTGAAGGCCGAGGTCGAAAAGCTGCTCGACGGCTTCAAATTCCGCGAAGCGCAGAAGGAGGCCATGAACCTCGCTCGCATCGGCAATAAGTATCTGGCTGATACCGAGCCGTGGAAGCTGGCGAAGACCGATATGGCCCGTGTGGGCACCATCCTCAACCTCGCCCTCCAGCTGGCTGCCAACCTCGCCATTGCCTTTGAGCCCTTCTTGCCCTTCAGCAGCAGGAAGCTGCGCGACATGCTGGGCATGGAGAGCTTCCGTTGGGACGACCTCGGCAGCACGACACTTCTGCCTGAAGGCCATCAGCTGGGCAAGGCCGAGCTGCTGTTCGAGAAAATCGACGATGCCGCCATCGAAGCCCAGGTGCAGAAGCTTCTTGACACGAAGCGAGCGAACAAGGAGCAGACCTATCGCGCCAATCCGGTGAAGAACACCGTTTCCATCGACGATTTTGCCAAGCTGGACATCCGCGTGGGCACGGTGCTTGCCTGCGAGCGTGTGCCCAAGGCCGATAAGCTCTTGCAGTTCACCATTGCCGACGGTCTCGACAACCGTACCATCCTCAGCGGCATAGCCCAGTACTATAAGCCCGAGGAACTGGTGGGCAAGCAGGTGCTCTTCATCGCTAACCTCGCCCCCCGCAAGATTCGTGGCATCGAGAGTCAGGGCATGCTGCTCAGCGCCGTTGATGTCGATGGCAACCTCTCCCTCACCACCCTTGAGCACGAGCTGAAGCCCGGCAGCGAAGTCTGCTGAGCCTTTCGGATAATAAAAGGCCATTCAAAGAAGAGGATGCGTCAGCTGACGCATCCTCTTCTTATGATGTTCCGTTGGGATGGAAACCTAATGATGTTTACTCAAACGGGTTTTTCTCAAAAGGGTTCATGCCAAAGGGGTTTCCAAAGGGGTTACCGAAACCGCCTCCGCCGAACGGAGCCCTGCGTCCGTTGCCTAATGCCTTGCCGGGGTCAGCAGCAGTGCTGGTAACAAGAAAATCCATCAAAGACTCGGAGTTGAGTTCTACGATTTCCACAGAAGGTTGAATATACTTTTTCATAGTCGTATGCTTTGTTAATGATTATCTAAATAATAAATAAGGATTGTCTAATGATTATCATTCCTTGTTATTTCACCACGACCTTTTTGCCATTCACGATGTAGATGCCCTGCTGGAGCTGATTGACGCGACGGCCCGTCAGGTCATAATATTCGTTCGTTTCAGGCATAGCGATGGTGTTGGCAATGCCCGTTGTGCCGCCGATGCGGAGGACGGGAGCTCCGGATGCCACCGATGCCTTCTCGATATAGGCCTTGCCAGCCTTCAGAGTACCCACTTGCGCGGGAGCGAACACGGCTTCATTGGCATCGTTCTTGGCAAGAATGTAGATATCGCCTTCGTTAGCTACTTCGTAATCCTCCGTAGCCGAACCCTTCAGCACGTTGGTGCCGAGTGTGGCGGGAGCGGCCGTCGAGGGCTTGAGCGAGATGAACGAGCTCTTTTCACCGGCGAGGATGACAGCCGTACCGGCAGCCACCGTGGCATCGGCATCGACAGCAGCGGTCTTGACTACATCGCCATCAACTGTTGCCGTAAAGACGGTGTTGGCAGGAGCCACCACATTCTTCGAGAAGACGGCTGTTGAATAGCCTGCGTCGCTGATGCTGAAGACCTGTCCGTGAGAAGAGAAGGGAACAGGAGTCACATCGGTACCAATGTTCTGGAACCAGTTGTCACCTCCTGCGTTCAGCGTGTAGCAGAGCTCGCCGGAAGCCAGTTTGGCATCGTCGGCATCCACATAGAGGCAGTTCGTTGCAGAGGGATTGTTGCGGGCGAAGTCAGCGCTGTTGCCGTTCTTCGTATATTCAGATGGGGCAACGAGGCAGTTGATGTATTTGTTGTTGGAACTACTGCCTGCCCAACCCGCGAGGCCGCCATTTCCTTCAGCTGTGCCAGAGTTGATAGAGCCGAGGAATGCGCAGTTCTTGAGGGTTACCTGGTCTTCCATATTAGCGAAGAATCCGCCGCAAGTGGCGTCGCCGTTCGTGCCTGTGTAGCTGACGGCAGTCTTAACGACGACGTTTTCAATGAGTGTGCCGTTGCCATCAGAGCGGCCGCCGAGACCACCCACGCAGTTCCTGTCTGCTGACGTTGCGCTACCTGTCACAACAAGGTTCTTGATGGTAGCTGCATTGATGTAGGCAAAGAGACCGGCACGGTCGACGCTTCCGTCGTTAACGATACCGATGGTAATTGTATGTTCCTGACCGTCGAAGGTTCCGCTGAAGGCTTTTCCCCGACTTGTGCCAATGAATCCCTGCTTAAATGCTGTATAGTCAACATCGGCCGTCAGTTTGGCCTTTGCAGCCTGATCAACCTCAGCGACATGTAACGAGAACCAGTATAGCTGTTCGGCTGTGGAAATGGCAAATGTTCCGTCGCTTTCAGCTGTCATCCAGCTTTTCCAATCGCTTCTGAGTGAACCGCATACTTCACAGAAAAGTCCTTCGTGAATAGTGTGGGGGGGGATGATGGATGTAGAAGTATTACTATAGGTAAGGTCGCCGCCTGCGCTTGTTCCATCGCATTTCAAGGTTCCGTTAGCATACACCTGACTGTGCCCTTCGGGGAAGAAGACGGGCGTTGCGTCAACCGTGCCGGTAAGGCTCTGCCACCATTTAATGCTGCTCTGGTCACCGTTAAGTTTGAAACAGAGTTCACCCGAAGCAACTTGCTCGGCAGTTACCTTTGTTACGCCTTCATCGCTGCCAACCGTCTGATAGCAGTTGTTCATGCTCTTAGTGCCACGTGCCCAAGTCTCTCCTTCGGTTACTTCGCCGGTGTTCCAGCAGTTGTTGAAGGTGGCACCGCCGCCACACCATCCGGAGAAAGCACCATTTTCCTTGCCACCGCTGATTTTGCCTGTGTTGTAGCAGTTGTTGAAGACGATTTTTGTAGCACCATAGTTGCAGCCAAGAAAAGCGGCATTGTTTGCACCCTTTCCAGTTACGTTGGCTTCATTGCCGCAGTTCTCAATGGTGATGGTACCATCGTTGTTGCAGCAACCGATGAGGGCTGCCAGACAGCCTCCTCCGGTACTGACAATGCTGCAAGACGCGTCGATGATGAGGTTCTTGATGACGGCACCGGCTCCTGCGACGCCGAAGAAGCCCTGCTCTTTCTTTGAACCGTCAATGTTCATGCCCTTGATGCGATGATACTGACCATTGAATGTGCCAACGAACTTTTTTGCATCCGTTCCGATGGTAGGCCATTTTTCAATGCTGCTCAGGTCAATGTCCTGCGTCAGTACGGCGCTGCAGTCTCCAGCAATAATGCCCTCGTTCAGCTTGTTGGCGAAGATTTCGAGATGTTCAGCAGTCGAGAGCTGATAAACACCGTCCTTCTGGGGAATGCCTACTCCCACATCACCCACCTTTTGGAGCTCTACAAGAACATCTTCGGTGCGGAAAGTCACGGTGAGTTTGTATTCTGCCGTCTCAGATATTTTCCATTTGGTGTCGGGATCGCCGGAATACGGAAGCCGTACGACATCCGATCCTTTTTCATTTAACATCAAGCCTGCTTCAGACGGATGCATGGCAGGATTCCAATTCTTCTCGGTGAGAAGCTTGAAACCTTCGCCTGTGGTCTTTTTTAAGACTCCCGTCCACTCAAAGACATCTGTGGAAACTTCTGTCATCGTGGTCTTAGCCAGATTCTCATTGCTGATACTCCAACCAGCAGGTGATGAGTCACCAACAATGTAAACTGCATCATACGCATTGATGCTAATGACAGCCATCAATGCAACAACTGAAAGAAATAGTTTTTTCATTTGTTTTGTAGATTAATTAAAGTTAATAATAATGGTATATAGATATCTCAAATAAGTAATAAAGTCAAAATTTGCTGCGAAGATAAGCAAAACTTAATAATTTGTGGTACCTTTATGCGTTAAACAGTGTTAATCGGTATGGATAATACGCATTGCGTAGTGATTATATACTGGAAATACCTTTGGCGGTCAATAGACATCATCCGGAAACTCCTTTTTTTCTTATGAAAGCGGGTATTCGCACTTTTACGAATCTCTTGTATAAGCAACGTTTTTTCCAGCGTTTGACACGGTTTATAAACAGGGGCGGCGTTTATATAAACAGGGCCGCTGTTTATATAAACACGGGCGCTGTTTATAAATATACTTTGATGTGGCAAAAATATAGGCAACGAATGGAGGCGCCGATTTAAGCAGCTTCTATGTCCCTACTTGCTTGCAGCTGTTGGAATCATTCGTTCGCTTCGCGATAGGCCCTTGGCGAAAAACCTGTGACCCTTTTGAAGTACTTTCCGAAAAAGGACTGTGAGGGAAAGCCGAGGTCGTCGCTGATTTCAGCTATTCGTTTTCTTGAAGATACCAGCTGAGCCTTGGCATCCATGATGACGCACCGTTCAATCCACTCCGACGCCTTTCGTCCCGTGGATTCCGCCACGACTCTCGACAGGTATTTGGTGCTCTTGCACATCTTGTCGGCATAGTAGTCCAGATTGCGATGATGGCGGTAGCCCATTTCCACGAGATTCAGGAAAGACTCCACAATCTCCTCCTGACTGCTGCTCGCCGGCTTTCCGGGTGAGACCTGCTGGGCCAGATGTTCTTTCATCGCGATGAAGAATGCTTTTGAAATCAGCTGTAGCACCTCCATGACATCGAAATTCCCGCTCATCTGCATCATGTTCTTGCATAGCCCGATATAGCTTTTGAAGGCATCGGCGGCTTCGCTGGAAAATACATAATAGGGCTTGTGCTCGACGCTTCTGGTCAGCGACAGCATGGCGCCGAGAGGGATACTGTCGGCAAAGCGCTCAGAGATCAGCATCACTTTCCCCTTAAAATCAGAGCTTACCTCGCTGCTGCTGATAATCTGCCCTGGAAGAATCAGTATGAGACCGTTTGCTTCAACCCTGTATTCGCGCAGGTTGGATTTCATCCTTCGTTTTCTCGCCATGACAGAGCTGATGCAAGCATCGCTCTGCTCATTTGGCTTAACGAAAACGTTCACTTTGCCGCAGGCATAGCCTTTCTCGCAGAAGGTGGCTATGACGCCGTCATTCCTATATGGGTAGAGGTTGTAGGGCAGCAGCGTGGGGTCGTCCAGAATGATGAACTCGTCGCCCGCATTTAATATAGAGGAAGGGTTTTCGATGCCGGCAAGGAGATGGTCTGCTTTTCTTATCATGGTAAGTCCTTTTTAGTCCACAAAAGCAGCGCTTTTTTTGAATTTTCAGCCCTGAAGTGGATAATCGTCCAAAAATGGTAGAAAAAAGGTCTTTCTGAGAATAAAAGAGAGCCTATTTTTGCAGAAAAAAAGTAATCATCATGAAAGCAGGTTTTTTCTTATCTTTGGCATTTGCAGCCATAGTCCTGACGGGCTGTTCACTTGGCGTAGATCGATTCCAGGCCACCTCAGACGGCGTGACGTACGACATGGAAGTCGTTGCTCCCCTGACGAATTTCGTTCGCATTGCTTCTGTCACGACCTCAGAGCCGTTGTCTGGCGAGGTTGTCATCCCCCCGACGGTGAAATACGGGCGGACAACCTATATGGTTTCACAAATTGGCAAGGGCGCCTTTCGCGACTTTTCGCGCCTCACCTCCGTCACCCTTCCTTCAACCGTCTCGGTTATAGAGGAGAAGGCGTTCATGGGATGTACGTCGCTTGAGGAAATCAATACGCCTCAGCCGCTTTCCACCATTGGTGCCTATGCCTTCGACGGATGTGCTTCTCTGGAGGATTTCAGTTTGCAGGCTTCCATTTCGACGCTTGGCGAAGGGTGTTTCCGCGGCTGTTCGTCGCTCGCGAGCGTCACGTTCCCGACCTCTCTGAACCACATTCCTCCTATGGCGTTTCAGGGGTGCACCTCTCTTGGCAGCATTTTCATAGACAGCACGGTGCTCACCATTGGCGAGAAGGCCTTTGCGGGCTGCACGGGTGTTGTCAGCTTTGTCTGTATGACTCCAACACCGCCTGCAACGTTCGACAATACGTTCGTGGGAATGAATCCCGAAATCCCTGTGACCGTGCCGATGGCCTCTGTGGAGCAATACTACGATGCCGTTGGATGGCGCTACTTCGCGGGCTACCAAGGGCGGTACCAGACGGTATCAAAATAAGGCGAAGCCAGAGCCATCAGGAGATGGCGCTCCAGTTGACGCCCCCGGATTTGCGGCGGATGCGGAGTTGCTGCCAGAAGATGTGGTTCTCGGGGTGGTTCTCGTCGGGGTCGTCGTCGAGGATGTGCTGGGCGATGTCGCGAACGTGCTGGAGTAGGATGCCGTCGCGGGCGAGGTTGGCGATGTGGAGGTCGAAGGCGATGCCGCTCTGCTGGGTGCCCTCGAGGTCGCCCGGGCCGCGAAGCTTGAGGTCGGCTTCGGCAATCTCGAAGCCGTCGGAGGTGCGCGTCATGATGTCGATGCGCTTGCGGCTTTCGTTGGATAGCTTATAGGAAGTGACAAGGATGCAGTAGCTCTGGTCGGCGCCGCGTCCCACGCGCCCGCGCAGCTGGTGGAGCTGCGAGAGGCCGAAGCGCTCGGCGTTCTGGATGACCATGATGCTGGCGTTGGGGACGTTGACGCCCACCTCGATGACGGTGGTGGCGACCATGATCTGCGTCTCGCCGCTGACGAAACGTTGCATCTCGGCCTCCTTCTCGGCGGGTTTTAGGCGGCCGTGAACCATGCTGACGGCATAGTCGGGGGCAGGGAAGACCTCGCAGATGGTGCGGTAGCCCTCCTCGAGGTTCTTGAGGTCCATCTTCTCGCTCTCCTTGATGAGGGGATAGACGATATAGACCTGACGGCCCTCGGCAATCTGCTGGCGCATGAATTGGTAGAGCGAGGCTTTCTGCTCATCGTAGCGGTGTTCGGTGACAACGGGTTTGCGTCCCGGGGGCAGTTCGTCGATGACAGAGACGTCGAGGTCGCCGTAGAGCGTCATAGCCAGCGTGCGTGGAATGGGGGTGGCGGTCATGACGAGCACGTGGGGGAGGAAGTCGTTCTTGTTCCAGAGCTTGGCACGCTGGGCGACGCCGAAGCGGTGCTGTTCGTCGACGACGACGAGGCCGAGGGCGGCGAAACGGACGGTGTCCTCGAGCACGGCATGGGTGGCGATGAGGAGGTGGACGCTGCCGTCCTCGAGCCCGCTGAGGATGGGGGCGCGGCGGCGGCCCTTGACGCTGCCGGTGAGCAGCTCGACACGTACGGGCAGCCCTTCGAGCTGGGCGCGGATGGTGGCATAGTGCTGTTCGGCCAGGATTTCCGTGGGAGCCATGATGCAGGCCTGATAGCCGTTGCCGATGGCGATGAGCATGGTCATGAGGGCCACGAGGGTCTTGCCGCTGCCGACGTCGCCCTGCAGGAGACGGTTCATCTGGCGTCCGCTGTTCATGTCGGCACGCATCTCGCGGATGACGCGCTTCTGCGCCCCCGTGAGCGGGAAGGGGAGCTTCTCGTTGTAGAACGTGTTGAACAGCTGTCCGACGACGGTGAAGCAGAGGCCGCGGCTCTTCTGCTGGCGCATGCGGGCATAGCGCAGGATGTCGAGCTGAATGTAGAACAGTTCCTCGAACTTCAGCCGGTACTCGGCACCCCGCAGCTGCTCGGCATTGGCGGGAAAGTGCATGCTGTGAAGCGCCTCGTCGAGGGGCATCAGGTGGTGATGCTCCACGAAATAGGCGGGCAGCGTCTCGGGGATGGGCTCTTTCAGCGCGCCGAAGAGATTGGCGACGAGCTTCTCCACGGCGCCCGAGCTGAGGTTCATGCGCTTCATGCGCTCGGACGTATTATAATAAGGACGAAGCCCCATGACGGAGATGTCGAGGTTGTCGGCAGGGTCGATGTCGGGGTGGGCGATGTTGATGCGTCCGCCAAAGACGGTGGGCTTGCCGAAGACGATGTATTCGTGCCCGATGAGGTAGCGCTTCTGGATATACTTGCCGTACTGGAACCAGACGAGGTCGACGATGCCCGTACCGTCGGAGAAATGGGCGATGAGGCGCTCCTTACGTCCGGCGCCGGCGGTTTCGTAGCTGAGAATCTTGCCCCGTAGCTGGATGTAGGGCATGTTGCCGTCAATCTCGTGAATGTAGTAGAGGCGGCTGCGGTCGATGTGCTTGTAAGGGAAGTAGTAGAGCAGGTCGGCGAGGGTGGCGATGCCCAGTTCCTTACGGAGGACGTCGGCACGCTGGGGGCCGACGCCTGACAGATACTGGATGTCGGTGTGGGCAAGGTCGCTCATAGCGTCTCGGCGACAGCGAGGTCGTAGGGGGTGGTAATCTTGATGTTCTCGCGGTTGCCTTCGACGAGGGTGACGGCATGGCCGAGAGCCTCGACCACGGAGGCGTCGTCGGTGAAGGCCTCGGAATAAGGCTGGGCGTAGGCCTCGGCGAGCAGGCTGAGGCGGAAGGTCTGGGGTGTCTGGACGAGGCGGTAGCAGCTGCGAGGCACGGTGTGGCTTGAACCGTCGTCCGCCACATGGCGCAGCGTCTCCACCACGGGGATGACGGGGATGGCGGCGCCGTCGCGTGCGGCAGCCTCAAAGCAGGCGTTGATGACGTCGTGCGAGACAAACGGGCGCACACCATCGTGGATGGCGACAAGAAGATGGTCGTCAGCCGTTGTGTGCTGCTCGCCGACCATGCGTTGAATCTCCTTCAGCCCGTTCAGCACAGAGTGGAAGCGGGTGTCGCCTCCGCTGACGATGGTGTGGGGGATGCGGAAGACATACTCGCGGCAGAGGCGTTCCCAATAAGCCTGCTGGGATGCAGGCAGGACGAGGACGAGAGGCATGGAGGGGGCGAAGGAGTGGAAATTCTCCAGCGTCAGCATGAGCAGGGGCCGTCCCTGTACGGCGAGGAACTGCTTGGGTATGTCGCTCCCCATGCGTACACCCTTTCCTCCGGCCACAACGATGGTGAATCTCTTCTCCACAGCTTTTTCCCTCCGGCTATTATCCTTTTACCTCTAACGTCCTTCCGAACATCATGCCTGAGTGGATTTCCTCGGCTTTCTCCTTGCCGCAGAGTTGCTCGACGAACGCGAAGCCGAGGGCGGGAGCTGCAGCGGGGCCACAACCGGTGAGGAGTGTGTCGCCATCCTTGACGATGAGGGCGTCGGCGTTGACGTCGGCACCCTTCAGATGCTCCTCGAAGCCGGGGTAGCAGGTGGCGTGGCGGCCTTCGAGCAGACCCAGCTCGCCCAGCACGGCAGGAGCGGCGCAGATGGCAGCAAGGGGGACGTTCTCGCGGTGCTTCTTCTCGAGCAACTCACAGAGAGGTGAGCAGCCCAGCAGATTGGCGGCGCCAGGCATCCCGCCCGGGAGGAAGAGCAGGGCGGCATCGTCGTAGTCGCACAGGCCGAAAATGGTGTCGGCCATGACGGGTATGCCGTGAGCACCCACAACGGTGAGGTCCTCGTAGATGGAGACGGTGACGACGTCCAGCTCGGCACGGCGCATGATATCAACGGGAGCCAAGGCTTCGATTTCCTCAAAGCCCTCGGCAAGGAATACATAGACTTTCTTCATGTTGACAATTTGAAAATTTACGATTTTACATGATTATCAGCAAAACAACCTTACCCTCTTTTGCGCCCCTAAGGGGCAACGAGCATACAGCCCAGGGCAACGCCCTGGGGGTACAAACGGCAAAAGAAACTTTCGCCCTGAAAGGGCAAAAGCATTGTTGTCGAAGGCTTTTGCCCTTTCATGGCGCGAAATGATGAGTATCCGAACACCCAGGGCGTTGCCCTGGGCTATGTGCTTTTGGCCTTTCAGGCCGTTAGGGGTATTTTTTCGGATATTCATACTATTTCTTATCTTAATGGAGTGTGAAGTAGTAGGTGATGGAGCCTTTCATGTCGTCTGTCTCATCCACGGCATTGAACCTTGCTTTCTTCGCTGCGTTCAGCGCTGCTTGACGAAGCTGTGGATTAGAGGTTTTGGTTCGTAGGCTGATGTTTGCTGATATGACCTCTCCCGCAGGATTGACAACGATGGCAACGACAACGGTTCCTACGTCTTGAACGTTTTCGGTGGGCTTGGGCAGCTCTCCTTCCAAAGTACGGTCGCCGAGGTCGTATGTTCCGTACTTTCCACTTCTGCTGGCGCTTGCCGACTCGGGATTGCCTATGACGGCGCCTTGAGTGCCTGCCTGGGCGGTTTGCTCGGCGGAGCCCTTGGCGGTCATTTCGCTGCTCTTGCCGAAGGCGTTGGCCATGGCGGCAGCGGCTGCTTCGGCGGCTTTCTTTTCGGTCTCGGCCTTCTTGCGGGCCTCGATTTGTTCGGCGGTCTCGATGACGACCGTCTCCTCCGTCTCTTGCGCGATGATGGGCTCTTCGGGCACGGGCGGGGCGGTGTTCTCGATGGCTTCGGGGGTGGGGGCTATCTCCGGCTGGATGGTCTTGACCTCCGTCAGCCGGTAGTCCTCCTGCGCCCCCTTTGCGAGGTCGACGTCGCCCAGCGTCACCTCCATGCCGCTTTCGTCGGGATGGGCAGGTGCCTGCATGACGACGGTCAGCAGCAGAAGCACCACCAGCGCGTGGATGACGACGGTGGCGACGAGGCCGGTTATTTTAGATGAATCTGCTTTCACGGTTTCCTTTTGTCCGGTTTACGGGTGGCGAGCACCATCTTGTAGTTGTTGTCGTTAGCAATGTTCAGGACATTGACGATTTCGCGATAGGGTACGCGCTCGTCGGCATAGAGGGCGACGAACATTTCGGGTTCCTCGGCGGCGCGCTGGGCAAGGAAATCGGGCAGCTCGTCGAGGGTGATGGGCATCTCGTCCTTGTTGCCGTAAGCGGCGTAGTAGTTGAGGTCCTTGTCGATGATGACGCGCGTGAGGGGCTTTGCCGAGGTCTGCTGCTTGCCTTGCGGCAGCAACACCTTGATGGCATTGGGCGACACCATGGTGGAGGTTATCATGAAGAATATCAGCAAGAGGAAGATGATATCCGTCATGGATGCCATGCTGAAGGCCGGGTTGATTTTGTTTTTTCGTTTTAGGGCCATGACGTCAGTCTTTTATCAGATCCATGAATGAGAGGGTCTGCGCCTCGAGCCAGTTTGTGACGCTGTCCACGCGCGAGACGAGGTAGTTGTAGGCAAACATGGCGATGATGCCGACGATGAGGCCGCCCACGGTGGTGATCATGGCCTGGTAGATGCCGCTTGAGAGCAGGGTGATGTCGATGTTGTTGCCGGCGTTGGCCATCTCCCAGAAGGCGCGTACCATGCCGAGCACGGTGCCGAGGAAGCCAATCATGGGAGCTCCGCTGGAGATGGTGGCCATGATGGAAAGGCCTTTCTCGAGTTTGGCAACCTCGAGGTTGCCGGCGTTGTCGATGGAGGCGCGGACGTCGGCAGCGGGACGGCCGAGGCGCTCAAGCCCCTTCTCGATCATGTTGGCGATGGGGCTGCCGGTGACGCGGCAGAAGTTGATGGCCGATTTCACCTCTCCGTTCTGCACATAGTCGCGGATGCGGTCCATGAACGAGGCGTCGATCTGGCGGGCTTTCTTCAGGACCACCAGACGTTCGAAGAAGATATAGAAGCAGACGACGGAAAGGATGGCGAGGAGTAGCATAATCCAGCCACCTTTGGTGGTCATTTCCCAAAGATTCATTTTACTGCCGGTGTCGACGATTTCTGTCAGCACGGGATTGTCGGTTAACTCTGCAGCTGCAGACTGAAGGGGTTCTGCTTGGAGGAAAAACATTTCTTTTTATGGTTTTACGATTTAACAAATTGTCGATGAGCGCGCTGGGACTATGCCAGACATTCCTTGTATTGCTTGATGGTCTCGGCAATGCCAAGGTAGAGGGCGTCGCATATGAGCTGATGCCCGATGGAGACCTCCTCCACGCCTGGAATCCGTTCGTGGAAGTAGCGCAGGTTCTGCAGGCTGAGGTCGTGTCCGGCATTCAGCCCCAGACCGTACTTGCGGGCTGTCTGGGCTGCTTCGACGAAGGGCGCGATGGCTGCTTCGCGGTTCTGGGCATATCCGGCAGCGTAGGGCTCGGTGTAGAGCTCGACGCGGTCGGTGCCGGTTTTGGCGGCAAAGGAAACCTGCTCGTTGTCAGCATCGATGAAGATGGACGAGCGGATGCCGGCCACCTGCAGCTTGTCCACGATGTGGGTGAGGAAGTCCAGGTTTGCTCTGACGTCCCAGCCGTGGTTCGAGGTGAGCTGTTCGGGCGAGTCGGGCACCAGCGTCACCTGATCAGGGCGGACACTCAGCACCAGTTCCATGAAGCTGTCCGAAGGGTAGCCCTCGATGTTCAGTTCCGTGCGCAGGCGCGGACGCAGCGCCAGCACGTCGGTGCGGCGTATGTGACGCTCGTCGGGACGCGGGTGGACGGTGATGCCATCGGCGCCGAAGGACTCGCAGTCGATGGCGAACTTCAGCACGTCTGGACTGTTGCCGCCGCGCGCATTGCGCAGGGTGGCTACTTTATTGATGTTTACGCTTAGTCGGGTCATGTCTGATAGGGTAATTATTCCTTTTTTCGCTGCAAAGTTAAGCGGAAAAAAGAATTTTACCTCTTTTTATGGGTATTTTGTGACATTCTTTTAGGAATAATTTATATTTTTGCCAGCGAATTAAGATTGGAGAATATGAAATTTGCACTTTTCGGACATGCCCGGGGCGTTTCGTCGCCCTCCGTTGAACGTCATCTGCTGGCCTCTCTGCAGGCGTTGGGTGACGAGGTCGTCAGTGAGCTGACGCCCGATGTTGACATGGTGATCAGCCTTGGCGGCGACGGCACGTTCCTGCGTTCGGCGGAAAAGGTGGGTTCGGCAGGCATCCCCATTGTCGGCGTCAACACCGGCCATCTGGGTTTCCTGGCCGACGTCAGTCCTGAGGAGGTGGACGCCTTCCTGGCATGCATCCATCAGGGCCAGTACGAGGTGCGCAGCCGTAGCGTGCTGCAGGCCGAGGTCATCTCCCCGAGGCCCTCGTTGCAGTCCCGCATGCTCTATGCGCTCAACGAAGTGGCCGTCACGAAGCACGACAGCGCCTCGATGATAAGCATCCAGGTGTCCGTCAACGACGAAATACTGACCACCTATCACTCCGACGGCCTCCTCGTCTGCACCCCTACAGGTTCGACCGCCTATTCGCTCAGTGCCGGCGGACCCATCATCCATCCTCAGTCTGATGTCATGCTCCTCACGGCCGTGGCTCCTCACAGCCTTAACATGCGCCCCATCATCATCTCTGACAACAAGGTGATAGAGCTGGTCGTTGACAGCCGCAGCGGCCATTTCCTCGTTGCCGCTGACGGGCAGAGCACCAATTACGATAAGGGCACACACATCATTCTCCGCAAGGCACCCTATCGCATAAACGTCGTGAAACAGACGGGCAGCACGTGGTTCAGCACGCTGAGGCAGAAGATGAACTGGGGCATCTGACCCCGGGCAATGCCGCCGTGAGCGACGTCCTTCACGTGCCTCGCCTCTCCTCGCCTTTCCTTGCCCGTCTCAAAAACGTCTCAAAAACGTCTCATAATCGTTTCAGAACCGTCTCAAAAATCGTTTCATTTCGGCTCTACAAGTGCGTTTCGGCCCGATTTTTCTCTGTCGCAAATCGTTGCAGAGCGTTGAAAAAGTTCCCCCGAGTATCGCCGTGTGTTTCAAGTCGTTTCAAAAACGTTTCAAAGGTGTTGCAATGTGTTGCAAAGCGTTGCAGATTCTGTGACGCCTATGATTTTCGCAAAAAGTCATTTCCTTTTTCGCCCCTCATCGGCGATTTTCGCCCCATATTCTCGTTTTTTGTCCCTTTTTCGTCGTAATTAACCACCGTTTTCGGTTCTTCTCGGAATAAAGTGCGAACTTTGCAGCCGGAAATACATTATATATCGATAAAATGACACACTATCTCACACATTTTGAGACGGCCGTCAAGCAATTCTGGAACAATCCGGCCCTCTCTAACTACGGAAAAGAAGACTTCACGTTCGGCCAGGTGGCAGAACAGATTGAGCGTAACCACATCCTCCTTGAGCTTGTTGGTGCCCAGCCCGCCGATAAGGTCGTGCTCTGTGCCCGCAACTCCGCTCAGTGGGCCATTGCGTTCATGAGCGTCACCTCGTACGACGCCGTCGTCGTTCCTGTCCTGAATGACTTCCCCCCCGAAAGCGTGCAGAACCTGACGGCACATTCCGACGCTACCGTCATCTTCACCGAGCCGGGCATCTGGGACAAGATGGATCCCGAGGCCATGCCCAACCTGAAGGCCGCATTCAATATGCTTTCCGGCAAGGTCCTGATGCTGCGTGGCAGCGACGAGACCCCCGACACCCTCAAGACGAAGGTCGACGAGGAGTTCGCCCGCCGTTTCCCCGGTGGCATGAAGCCCGAGAACGTCAGCTACCCCACCGGTTCGCTGGACGAGCTGGAGATCATCAACTACACCAGCGGCACCACCAGCGCCCCGAAGGGCGTGATGCTCTCGGCCCGCAACTTCAGCTCGAACATCGAGTTCGGCCGCAACCGCATCGCTGCCTACGAGGGCGAGACTATGCTCTCAATGCTGCCGATGGCCCACCTCTATGGCATGGCCTTCGAGTTCGTCTATCCCCTCTCGCAGGGTGTCCACATCACGTTCCTCGGCAAGACGCCCACGCCCAGCGTGCTCATCAAGGCGCTCTCTGACGTGAAGCCTCACCTCATCGTCACCGTCCCCCTCGTGGTCGAGAAAATCTTCAAGGGCAAGGTCATCCCCACCCTGCAGAAGCCTGTGATGAAGGTGCTGCTTGCCATCCCCGGCATCAACAACATCATCTATAAGAGCGTGAGGAAGAAGCTCATCGCGACGTTCGGCGGCTACCTGCGCTCGGGCCTTGTGATGGGCGGCGCTGCCCTCAACGAGACGACCGAGAAATACATGCATCGCATGCACTTCCCCTACACCGTCGGCTACGGCATGACTGAGTGCGGACCCCTCATCGGCTACGAACACTACACGAAGTTCGTCCCCCGCTCGTGCGGCAAGCCTGTCGATGGCATGAAGGTGCGCATTGCATCCGCCAATCCTGAGACTGAGGTAGGCGAAATCCAGGTGAAGGGCGACAACGTCATGCTGGGCTACTACAAGAACCCCGAGGCTACGAAGGCCGCCTTCACCGAGGACGGCTGGCTCCGCACCGGCGACCTCGGCCTCGTCGACAAGGACCAGAACATCTTCATCAAGGGACGTAGCAAGAACATGATTCTCAGCGCTAACGGACAGAACATCTACCCCGAGGAGCTGGAGGACAAGCTCAACGTGCTGCCTCTGGTGGCAGAGAGCCTCGTCGTGGGCCGCGGCAATAAGGTCGTTGCCCTTGTCGTGCCCGACATGGATGCCTTCAAGCCCTTGGCCGATCAGGGCCGCACCATCGAGTCTGTCATGACCGACTATCTGGCTCAGGTCAACGCCCAGCTGCCCGCTTACAGCCACATCAACAAGATTGAACTGCGCAAGGAGCCGTTCGAGAAGACGCCCAAGCGCAGCATCAAGCGCTTCATGTACCAATAGTCCCGGGCGCTTTCTGCTCCCCGTTCCCCCCAGAGGGCATGCCACACGGCGTGCCCTCTTTCCGTCTGCAGCAGAGTGGGAGAGTGTGGGAAGAGGTTAACACGGTATCAGGTATCACGGTATCACGCAGACACCTATGATACCCGTTCACGACCCTTTTTTACTTTCTTTGTTCTCTTTGTATTTCTCTTTTTTCTTTGATATAAATATATATTATAAACCACCTATAGAAACAGGGGCGGCGAAAAGTGAGGTGTCAGCGTGATACCGTGATACCGTGATACTTGATACCGCGGTGCCCCCCGGCGAGAAGGTGCTGTGAATGCTTTTTTCGCAATTGGCTCAAAAAAACGGGGTAAAATCGTAATTTTTCGATTTTTTCGGGATACTATATATAGAGGGCATGACGTAATGCGGCGCCTGCCCTGCCTGCCGCCTCCCACTTCGCCGCCGCGCTCAGGAACGTTCAGAAGCTGCTTTGGATTTTCCTGAAGTACGTTCCAAAATTTTCCTTCTCCCGCCATCCATATATCTTTCTTCCCTAAAAAAACATTCCCGCCATGTCCATCGAAAAAAACTCCATTCATTTCACTTTAATCCCTTTTGGGGCTTTTAGGCAGGCTGCGCCTCGGATAAATCAAAAAAAACTGGGTTTTTCTTGCTTTATCTCTCGGCTTGCACTACCTTTGCAGCTGCTTATGGCAGAGGACACAAGAGATTTTTTCCAGCGTAATGTTGCGGGATACCTGTTGAAGCCGCGCTATCAGATTGGCATGATAGCGTTCGTGGCCGCCTTTGCCTTGCTGTTTATCAATCTCTTTACGCCATACAATCTGCCTGAGTCGGGCTCGATGGGGACTACGAAGTTCATGTATCTGGTGTGGTCCATTGTGTTGGTCTCTTTCGGACTGGTCATCTTCTTCCTGAGCCGTCTGACGATGGTGCTTTGGGCTAAACGCCATGCCATCAACAACTTGCAGTATGTGGTGTGGGTTGTGATGGAGATCATCGTCGTTGCTGTCATAGCGGCCGTGTGCTTCTTCTGCATCCACGTGGAGCGCGACTTTATGACGGCGCTGCTGAAATGCCTGATCTACTCCGCCCTGCTCATCATCCCGCCCTATGTGGCGGCCGTCATCTACCGCTCGTTGCAGGACAAGAAGTCGAAGCTGAACAAGATTGAGGAAGACCTCGACAAGGCCATCACCCAGAAGGCGGCGGGGCGCAGCATCATCTCTTTCTACGACGAGCGCGGCGAGCTGCAGCTCTCGCTGGCCAAGGAAAACTTCCTCTACATCGAGTCGTCGGACAACTACATCGCCATCTGGTATCTGAAAAACAACCTGCCTCGCAAGCAGATGATGCGCATGACCCTCCAGCGCATGGCCGAGCAGCTGCAAGGCACCAGCGTCATGCGTTGCCACCGTTCCTACCTTGTCAACATGGAGCAGGTGAAGGTCCTGCGGCGCGATAAGGAGGGGTTCTTCATCGAGATGGGCATCAACGGTGTGCCCGACCTGCCGGTCAGCAAGACCTACAGCGAGGAAATCCTTAAGTGGCTTTCCATGTAAGGAATTGAAAATTAGGAATGAGGGAATAGCTCAGCGGACGGAAACCATGCGCAGCCAATTCCTAATTCCTCATTCCTAATTTTCAATTCTTATGATTCTGTCGCAATAGCCTGTGACGGAGGGGCGATGGGTGATGAAGATGAGCGTCTTGCCCTGCTCACCTTCGGTGATGCGGCGCAGCAGCTCGCGTTCTGTTTCCACGTCGAGGGCCGATGTCGATTCGTCGAGCAGCAGTATGCTGCCTGGCCGTAGCAGGCTGCGGGCGATGGCGATGCGCTGTGCCTGTCCTTCGCTTAGCCCTCCGCCGCCTTCGCCACAAGGGGTGTCGAGGCCTTGCGGCAGACGGCGCACGAAGTCGGCACAGGCCATGTCGAGCGCTGCCCACATCCGCTCGTCCGAGCTGGCGCTGTCGCCCAGCAGCAGGTTGTCGCGGATGGTGCCGCTGAAGAGGGTGTTGCCCTGAGGTACATAGACGAAGTTGCAGCGCGTGTCGGGCGAGGCGGCATACTCATGGCTTTCTCCCTTCTCGGCCGGCTCGTCATAGACCACGACCCTGCCCTCGACCGGCTTCACCAGCGCCAGCAGCAGGCGGATGAGCGTCGTCTTTCCCGCACCCGTCTCGCCCAGGATGGCGGTGGCGGTGTGGGGCGGGAAGTCGGCCGAGAAGTGCTTCAGGATGTCCCTGTCGCCCTCGGCATAGTGGAAGGTGACGTTCTCCAAGCGTACGCCGGCGGTGCCGTCCACCATTTGCGGGCTGGTCGTCTGCTCGAGCGGCAGCTCCTCCAGTTCCATCAGCCGTTCGCCCGACGTGACGGCTCCCACCATACCGGGAATCATGCGGGCAATGTCGGTGATGGGACGCTGCACGCGCCCCACCAGCTGCAGGAAGGCTGTCATGACGCCGAACGTGATGCTGCCCGCTGCGATGCGGAACACCCCCCAGAGGAACGCTGTCAGATAGCCCGTGGCGAAGCCTGCTGACACCACAGCCCGAGAGCCGATGCTGAAGCGCGTGCGGCGGAGGACCTGTTCCTCCAGCGTGTCCTGCAGGCTGTCCAGCTTGCCGAGCAGCTTGCTGTCCTGCTCCAGCGTCTTGATGACCAGCTTGTTCTGCAGGCTCTCCTGCATGACGGCGTGGATGCGGCTGTCGCTCTCGCGCACGTCCTTCGTCATGCCGCGCATCCGGCGCACGTAGAAGCGGCTGAACACCAGGAACAGCGGCATGATGCAGACGATGATGAGTGCCAGCGTACGGTCCATATAATAAAGGAAGAAGAACGAGGCTATCAGCTGTACGACGGTGATGATGAGCGCCGACGCCGTCTCGGTGATCAGCGACGAGACGGTGGTGATGTCGTTGATGAGGCGGTTGAGCACGTCGCCCGAGTGGTGCTGCTCCAAACCCCGCCACTCGCTCTGCATCAGCCGTGCGAAGAGACGGTAGCGCAGACGGTTGCGGTTGCGGACGGAGAGCGTGTTGGCAATCCAGCTGTCAAGCGCCCTCACCCCGATTTCGACCAGCATCAGCGCGGCCATGACGATGCCGTACGTCACCAGGCTGCCTTCGCGGACGCCCGTAGCGATGTCGATGATCTCCTTGCTGAACCACACGAACGCCAGCCCTACGGCCACGTCCAGCGTACCCACCAGCGAGTTCACCACCACCATGCCACGCGCCCCCTTCGATGCCTGCCATATCCATCGCAGCACCACCGTCAGCCTGTATTTCTGCTTTTCCTTTGTTTTCATGGAATGGAGCTTTTTTTGGGGGGGTAAAGGGTGTACTGTGACGTAGAGGTTTATTCCTCGTTTTTCTCAAGGAAAGTGATGCGGCGGGTGGTCTCGTCCTGCATGGCCGAGAGCTTCTGCACGGCCTGCAGCGCCTGCGCCAGCTCATAGACGTCGGCAATGGCGCGGGTGTCGGAGGCCGTGAGGGTGGTGGAGTAGGTCTTCTCACCCAGATAGTCCACCTTGACGGCTTCGCCAGCATGGAGGGCCATCCAGGCAATGACGCCGCCATCCGACTCGCCGAGGACGAAGTCGTTACGCTCTGTCTTCGCCAGCGCGTCAGACGATTCGTAGGTGTTGTCCACCGTGGCTGTCTGGGCGAACGTGCCGCCTGCAGAGACCTTCACGGCATGATGATGAATGTACTTTGCGCCGCGCCAGAAAGAGGTGAGCGTCATGCGTCCATGCTCGTCGACAGTAGCACGCAGATAACAGCGCTGCGCATTGCGGGCAAGCTGCTGCGAGGGGGCGAAGTAGAGACCGACATCCTGATACTGAGCATCTTTTTCGAAGACGAAACGCTGCGACTTCCCGTCCCCGCCTCCCAGGATCTCCTCGACACGAGCGCGGCTGATGGTGAGCAGGCTGTCGGTATAGGCGTAGTTGCGGTGAGCCTCAGCGAGCTCCACCTTACGCATCAGGGCGATGCCGGCCTTGCGGGCCTCGAAGGCCTTGGGATAGACGGCCTTGATGCTGTCAATCTGCGCTTTTGCCTCGTCGAAGCGCCCGGCCTCGAATGCGGTCTGCGCAGCCGTCAGAAAGCGTCCCGCCGCCTTCTCCACATCTTCTGCGCAGGAGAGGAGGAAGAAGGAGGAGCAACTCAGCAACAATGTTATCAGACGGACAGATAACGCCTTTTCTTTCGCGTCTTTGAGCATTTTATTTTTCATTCTTCATTTTTCATTGTTATTTGTACAGCGGGCCGAAGTTGGTGCAGGCGCGGAAGTCGGCACCCTCCTTGTCCATGCCAAAGGCGTTCCATGCAGCGGGACGGAAGATGTCGGCGTCGGCTACGTTGTGCATGCAGACGGGGATGCGCAGCATGGAGCAGAGCGTGATGAGGTCGGCACCTACATGACCATACACGATGGCGCCGTGATTGGCTCCCCAGCAGTTCATCACCGAATAGACGTCCTTGAAGCAGTCCTTCGTGGGGTCGAGGCGCGGCGTGAACCACGTGGTGGGCCAGGTGGGATCGGTACGCTTGTCAAGAATGTCGTGTACCTCGGGATCGAGATCAACCGTCCATCCTTCAGCAAGTTGCAGCACAGGGCCAAGACCTTTGACGATGTTGATACGCAGCATGGTCATGGGCATACCGCCACGGGAGAGGAAGTGCGACGAGTAGCCTCCGCCGCGGAAGTAGTCACGGTCGGCGGGCATCCAGCTGGTAGCCTTCAAGCAGGCTTCAACATCCTGATCCGTCATGTTCCAGGGCTCCTTCATCGTGGGACGGCCTTCAGCATCGCTCATGGCACCCGTAGCGTCGAGCGTGGTGGCACCGCTGTTGATGAGGTGGATGAAGCCGTTTTTGCCGATTCCATCGACGGTTTTACCCGTTACGCGGCGCACAGCCTCGGGACTCCAGTAGGTGCGGATGTCGGAGAACATCACGCCGCGGTTCGTCAGCAGATGGCCGAAGAGCATGGAGATGCCGTTGAGCGAATCGTTCTCGGTAGCCAGCACATCGGCTTCGCGGATGCCGTTCCAGTCGAACGAGGTGCAGAGCATCGACTCGGGGAAGTCGAAGTTTGGCTTATAGTCCGTCCATTGACGTTGACCCTGCACACCGCCCACGATGGCGTTGTGACCCTTTGCCTCCTCCTTGTAGCCCATCTCCAGCAGACGGGGGTTGCCGTGCATGAGGTCGCGGATAATCATCATGCACTTTACGGTGAACTCCCAGTCGGCGTCCTTCTCCTGACGGTTCTTGCCCTTGCCCTTGCCGTTGAAGGTGGTCATGGGCGTGCCGGGGAAGAGGGGACGTTCCTCGTTGTAGTCGTGGCCTTCCTGGGGCTTGCAGTACTGCTCCACCCATGCCATCGCGCGCTGGAACTCGTCGTGATCGTAGATGCCGAAATCGACGCGACGGAGGATTTCCACCAAGTCGGCATATTCGGCGCGGATGCCCAGATAGTCCTGCAGGAAGTCGGCATCGACAATGCTGCCGGCGATGCCCATGCAGGTGTTGCCCAGCGAGAGATACGACTTTCCGCGCATGGTGGCTACTGCCTGAGCAGCGCGGGCAAAGCGTAGAATCTTCTCAGCCACATCAGCGGGAATGGTGTTGTCATCGAGGTCCTGCACATCGTGGCCGTAGATGCCGAAGGCGGGCAACCCCTTCTGGGCATGGGCTGCGAGGACAGCAGCCAGATAGACAGCGCCCGGACGCTCGGTGCCGTTGAAGCCCCACACGGCCTTGGGCCAATGAGGGCTCATGTCCATGGTCTCGGAGCCATAGCACCAGCAGCTTGTGACGGTGATGGTGGCGCCGACGCCCTCACGCTCGAACTTCTCCTGACAGGCAGCAGCCTCAGTGACACGCCCGATGGTGGTGTCGGCAATGACGCACTCCACGGGACTGCCATCACCATTGCGGAGGGTAGTAGTGATCAACTCGGCTACGGCATGCGCCAAAGCCATGGTCTTGTTCTCAAGGGTTTCGCGAACGCCGCCCTGGCGGCCGTCGATGGTGGGACGAATCCCGATTTTGGGGTACTTCATGGGTATTGGAAAAAATCTTTTAGTTAAGAGTTAAGGATTAAGGATAAAGAAAAATAGCTCTGCAAAAAACCAATTATGAACTGTGCATTATGAACTATTTCAGTATTACTTTGGCTCGGCTGGCTACGCTGCCGTCGGTCTTGCGCAGTTCGAGGTCGTACTCGTCGGCAGCGGCAGCGGTGACATAGACGGCAAGCGGCTCGTCGTAGTGGCACTCGGTGCTGTAGCCGATTTCGAAGCGGTGAATGGAGTGTTTCTTCAGCACCTCCAGCGGAAGGGCGCCAAGAAAATGCTCGATGTAGCGGATACTGTTGAAATGGCCATTGTAGTCGATGTCGCAGTAGCGGGGACAGAAGGTGTAGGCGGGTTCGGTGGCGGTGACACGGGCTCGCGACGTGCGGGTAATGGGACAGTCGGGATGCTCGGGTGCCACACAGTCGGCATGGCCGGGCAGAGCCTCCTTGATGTCGAGGGCCTGACGGCTATCCACATCCATCAGTGCCCACACGGAGGCAGCGTGACCGATGACGGCTCCCTGGGCATCGTAGATGGCGAAGTTACGGTTGGAGAAGAAGCGCGACACGCTGTCGATCCACGAACGGATGGTGTAGGACTCGTATTCGCTGGGGTAGCGTTCCATCTGGATGAGCAGGCGCGAAAAGACCCACGCCTGCCGGTGCTCAAGCAGGGCCACACGGCCTATGCCCAGACGCTCGGCATGGTCGGACGCCACGCTGGCGATGTGGTTGGCCAGCACAGGCAGGGAGAGGTGGAGGGTGCTGTCGAGCTGGAACCCACCCACCGTGAAACGGCTTTCAAAGATACGGAAATCGGACATACTTATTCTTGGATATCAATGTTCTTGCAGTCGTTGCTGACGCGGAAGCGCTCGGTGACGCCGCGCAGATAGGGATAGTCGGTCGTCATCTCGATGCGGTTATTGCGGAAGGTCAGGCCATCGACGGAGTAGAGGTAGAGGATGCGGGGGTCGAAGACGCGGAAGGTGTTGTCCTCGATGGTGATGCCACGGTGGTAGCACTCGCCGCTGGTGCGGTCGGGCACGCCGCTGCCCACGCTGATGCAGGCATTGCCCCATACGCGATATCCGAAGTTGCAGTTCTCGAAGACGTTGTTTCGGATAGTGACGTCGCGCACGCCGGACTGTTCGAACCAGTAGTTGCCGTCGCCCTCGAAGAGGATGGCGGCACCAGGGATGTGGAAATAGTTGTTCTCGAGCACCATCTTGCCACGTGAGCCCAGCAGCAGTCCTCGGGCGCGGTTGCCGCTGAAGGTGCAGCCGCTGATGAGCACGTCGGGATAGGCATCGTCGGCAGCCACCACCATGTCGGGCTCGATACCCTCAGGCAGGTCAGCGGTGAAGGTGACGTTGGTGATGTGGCGGTTAAGTACCTCCACGCTCTTCACCGTAGCGCGGCAAAGCTGCGTCATCGTCTTGTTGCGCACAATCTCCACCGTCATGCCGGGACGGAGGAACTGCAGGCCCTGCTGGGCGCCGTTGCGCCAGCTGAGCTGGAGGCTGCGGGGCGATGTCTGACGGTCGATGCCCATGTAAAGACCGTGGATGTTGGTGGCATCGTCTTTCTGGTTGCGGAAGGTGCAGTCTATCATGCGGATGTAACCGCTGCAGTTGACGAAATGGGTGGCGTCGGCGGTGATGCTGACCACACGTCCCTTGCCTGGCGAGGGGATGATGACGAGCTTGTTAAGCTCGATGTTACGGCTCATCTGGGCTATCACGCCCATACCGCCACAGTGGTAGAGGTTTACGTCCTTGATGAGGATGTCGTGGCTGTCGGCGATGAAGAAGCCTGGGTTGAGGCGCGCGGCAGCACCCAGCACCATCACGTTGCCCACCGTGGCCTTGATGTCCTCCTTATGGATGCGGTAAAGGCGGTCGCCAATCTGCTCGGCAGGCAGCGTCTGGCGTGAAAGCCAGTAGTCGTTGGCGTCGAAGGCCACCTCGTCCTTTACGGGGTCGTATTCGAGCATGTTGCCGAAGGGATAGGTCTCCCACTCATTGTCCATGATGTAGAGGCAGCCGTTGTCGAGGCCGATGCGGTAGTCGGCGGGGAACTCGACGTCGAGGTACCCCTCGCCCGTGCCGCGGATGAGGCCTTCGGAGTGGAAGGTATGGGTGTAGTCGATGGAGAGGCCGCTGATGGTGATGTCAGCACAGTCCTGCAGGCTGAAGGGGGAGATGAAGCCTGTGAAGAGTAGGGTAGTGTTCTGGCCGCGCACGGCGAAGTGGCTCATGCCGCCCAGGTCGAAGGCGATGTGCTTGAGGCTCTCGTCGTTGTTGCTGATGCATTGGTAGCGCTCGTACGATGCTTCGGGGCGAATGTTGAGCTCCCCTTCGGGCAGCACCAGCTCGGCGGCATGGGTGCGGCGGCACTCGTCAAGGGCAGCGCGGATGGCAGGCATGGCATCGGCCTGGGCATCGGCCGTCAGATAATCACTCAGGTAAACGGTTCCGCCCTGATGGCTGCACGACGCCAGGAGGACAAGGGTAAGGGTTAGCAGAATGGAAATACGTTTCATTGTTTTTATGGGTATCAAGTTCTTCTCTTTATAAAAGGGGTAAGGACGGGGTTAAGAGCCACTCCAGTCCAGGCAGGCGGAGTGGAACTCAGCGGCGGCCGTAGAGCGGATCAGCTCGACGATGTTGTGTGGACGGACGCCTCCGCCCACCAGGACGGCAGGGCCTCGGGTGTCCTCGCTGCGGCGGACGAGCTGAGCGAGCAGCGCGCGGCCCTCCATGGCGGAGGGGGCGTGGCCGGAGGTGAGGATGCGGCTGACGCCAAGCTGGGTAAGGTCGTCGTATGCCTGCAGCGGGTCGCGGCATACATCAAAGGCTCGATGGAACGTCACGGGCAGCCCCGCAGCTGCAGCGAGGAAGCGTGTCATCGCCACGCAGTCCACATCGCCCTCGGACGTGAGGGCGCCGATGACGACGGCGTTCACCCGGTGCTCGCATCCGTCGGGGGTGTTGGCTGAGAGCTGGCGCACGCGTTCGATGCTGCGGACCATGGCCTCCACCTCGTCGTCGGTATAGATAAAGTTACCCGCCCTGCAACGGATGAGCACGTTGACGGGGATGCGCACAGCCCCAAGCGTGGCGCAGATGTTCGCTTCCGAGGGCGTCAGACCGTCGAGGGGAAGAGACTCACAGAGTTCTATGCGCGACGCCCCTGCCGCCTCAGCTTTGCGGGCATCATCGGCACTCTGACAACAACATTCAAGGTAAAATGGCAACACCTTAGATTTTTTCGATTTAATAATCCTATTATATAACTACATTTTTCTAACCTCTAATCTCTATCCTCTAACCTCTTATTCAACGATACTTCCCTTCGTCTTTATCATCGAGCATGGAGAGGTAGGAGTTGTAGCGTGAGGCGGCTATCAGGTGATCGTCTAGTGCGCGCAGCACCGCACAGCCAGGTTCGTGGGTGTGGGTGCAGTTAGCGTAGCGGCAGTCCTTGGAAATGCTGAAAAGCTCGCGGAAATAGTGGCTGACCTCCTCGCGCTCCATGTCGAACGTGCCGAAGCCCTTGATGCCTGGGGTGTCGATAAGCCACGAGTCGTCGCTAGCGGGCAGCGGGAACATTTCGCTGAAGGTAGTGGTGTGCATGCCGGTGTTGTGGGCGTTGGAGATTTCGGCCGTTTTCTGTCTCACCCCCGGGATGAGGGCATTCAGCAGCGTGCTCTTTCCCACTCCGCTGTTGCCGCTGAGCAGGGTCTTTTGTCCCTTAAGCACAGGCAGGAGCGATGACACAGCCTCCCAGACCAATCCGGAATTTCCAGTCTCTCCAAAAGTTCCGGATTCTCCGGATTCTCCGGAATTTCCGGAATCTCCGGAATTTTTATCCCCCTCACCTAGGCATGAAATCAGGTGGCACGGATAGCCCAGCCCTTCGTACAGCTGCGCCAGCATTGTGGCGATGCGGAGCTCGCCGGCATCGTAACGGTCCATTTTGTTGATGACGATGCGGACGGGGATGCGGTAGGCCTCAGCCGTAGCGAGGAAACGGTCGATGAACGTGGTGCTGGTCTCGGGATAGTTGACGGTGACGAGCAGCAGGCACTGATCGACGTTGGCGGCCAGGATGTGGCTCTGCTTACTGAGGTTCGAGGCGCGACGGATGATGTAGTTGCGGCGGTCCTCGATTGCTGTTATCCAGCCCTCTGCCCCCCCGCCGGCGGGAGTGCCTTCGCCGGGGGAGTACGTCACACGGTCACCCACCGCAACAGGATTGGTGCTGCGGATGCCCTTCAGGCGGAAGTTTCCCTTCACGCGACAATCCACCCGCCTGCCCTCGTCGCTGAGAACGGTGTAGTGGCTGCCCGTGTTGCGGATGACCAGACCCGTCGGCATCAGACGGTCATGATTTCCTTCTCCTTGGCGGCAAAGACCTCATCGACCTTCTTGATGTACTTGTCGTGAAGTTTCTGCACCTTCTCCTCGCCGTCCTTCTGCACATCCTCAGGCATGCCGTCCTTGACGGCCTTCTTGAGGGCGTCGATGCAATCGCGGCGGGCGTTGCGGACGCTGATCTTGGCGGTCTCCACCTCTTTGCTGCACTGCTTCACCAGCTGTTTGCGGCGCTCCTCGGTGAGGGGCGGGATGGAGATGCGGATGACCTCGCCGTTATTCTCAGGCATGATGCCGAGCGAGGAGTCGATGATGGCCTTCTCGATGGCACGGATCATGCTCTTGTCCCACGGACGGATGGCGATGGTCCGGGCGTCGGGCGTGGAGACGGAGGCGACGTTATTGAGCGGCACCACCGAGCCGTAGCTCTCGACACGGATGCCGTCCAGCAGGCGAATGTCAGCCTTTCCGGCACGGATGTGCGCCAGTTCGTCCTCAATGTGCATGATGGCCATTTCCATCATTTCCTCAGCTTCGTTAAGATAGGTTTTCAGTTCTTGCATAGTCTGTCTTGAAAAAAATGTTTTACATGAGCAAGTGACAAAGGTACGCGGTTTCTTCGTTTTTTCAAAGAAATAAGGAAAAAAATCACTCGGCGGCATTATTTTATCCGGAAAAAGGTTGAAAGTGAAAAAAAAGTCCTACATTTGCGCCTTAAACATGGAAAAGTCAATTTTAGACCTTCTCGAACAGTTGCCGCCCATTTCGTTGGAAGAGATGGGAGGCATCAAACTGATGAACCGTCTGGACCGTAAATACCTGGCTACCATCAGTCAGCTGGAGCAGCTGCTGGCCATGGCGCAGGGTAAGTACTATGCCCAGATGATTGGCGGCTGCCGCTTCAACCCCTACCGCACGGTCTATCTCGACACACCGGACGAGGAGATGTACCTGGCCCACCACAACGGACGCCTCGTCCGTCAGAAGGTGCGCGTCCGTACCTATCTGGACAGCGGCGACACCTTTCTCGAAGTGAAAAACAAGGACAACCACGGCCGCACGAAGAAGAAGCGTATCCCTGTCCAAGGCCTCGACACCCTGGTGGCCGACGGCGGCGACGAGCTGCTGAACAAGTACGCCCGCTACACCCTCGGCCAGCTGGTGCCCAAGGTGGAGAACCGCTTCGAGCGCATCACCCTCGTCAACCTCGCCAAGACCGAACGCCTCACCATCGACACACACGTCAAGTTCCACCACTGGGAGACGGACTGCGACAACACCTTCGACCGCCTCGTCATCATCGAGCTCAAACGCGACGGCAACGTCCCCAGCCCCGTGCTTGACATCCTGCACCAGCTGCGCATCCACCCCTCGGGCTTCAGCAAGTACTGCATCGGCACCGTCCTGACCAAAAGCGAAATCAAGCAGAATATGTTCCGCCCGAAAATCCGCAAGATTGAAAAAATGCTCTCGTTGGAAGGGGGCATGTAGTTCATACTTCACGAATCATAGTTGTTTATAGCTTTCGAAAATAAAAAACAATAATAAAACAGTAAATTACCATGAGTTTAATGACATTGCTTGCTGCCGGAGGAAAAGCGCTGCTTGCTGCAGCTGCCGGCGATTATGAGGGAGACATCGACGCTTCCGACATCATAGGTGGAACCAGTTCAGTCTTGGCCGACTGGGCCGCGCTTGGCGATCTGTTCATCCGTTTCTTCCTGTGCCTCATCGTGGTGTTCGTCATCGTCCGCTGCTTCTACTATCCCAAGAGCCGTCGCCGCGACTATTTCTTCACCTTCATGCTGGTGAGCATCAGCGTCTTCATGCTCATCTTCTTCCTCGGCGGGACGAAGCTGAAGACGGGTGTCGCCCTCGGCCTCTTCGCCATCTTCAGCATCATCCGCTACCGCACCGAGAGTGTGCCCATACGCGAGATGAACTACCTCTTTGTCCTCATCGCCATCAGCGTCATCAACGGCGTGGGCCCGAGCTTCAGCTATGTGGAGCTGCTGGCGGCCGACGTCCTGCTCATCATCGTCATCGCCATCTGCGAGAGCACCCTCTTCGTCAAGAAGGAAGCCAGCAAGCTCATCAAGTACGACAACGTCAAGCTCATCACCCCCGAGAAGAACGACGAGCTGCTCGAAGACCTCAAGAAGCGCACCGGCCTCGAGGTGTTCCGCGTCGAGGTGGGTGCCATCGACTTCCTCAAGGACAGCGCCATCCTGCGCATCTACTACAAGCCCCTTTCGGGCATCGACAACAGCGTGGACAGCGTGGGCCGCATGCCGCGAGGCTAACGTTACGTTATTTTCAAAAAATTCAAAATCCATCTTTAAAACTATGCGATTCAACGAGGAAATTATCAAAAAAACGCGAGCCCTGTTTTTTGCCGTCCTACTTGCCTTTCCCCTCTTAGGCATCCACGCACAAGGTGATGGCGTTGGCCTCTGGGCTGACGTCGAGGGCGAGACCAAACTCTCCAAGGGGCTTGGACTTTCGTTTGATGCCGGCTACCGGGCCCGCGACAACTTCGCCGCCTCCGACCGTGCCTCCGTCGGCGTCGGCCTCTCCTATAAGAATAAGACCCTTGCCCCCTGGCTGAAAGTCGATGCCGGCTATACCTTTATATATAAGAACACCCCGGGCAAGACCACCATCAAATACCTGACGGACGGCACGACGCCCAAGCATATGAACGTCGATGCCGCCTACTGGGGCCCGCGCCACCGCGCCACCGCCTCGCTCACCGGCTCGTTCAAGGTCGGGCGGTTTAAGCTCTCGCTACGCGAACGCTACCAGTACACCTATCGCGTGGCTACCACCTGCCAGCGCACACGCTACTATTACAACTCCCTCTACGACCTCTTCAAGGACATCAACCCCGACATCCAAGAGTGGTATCTTAACGAAGACGCCACCGACGAGGACTACAGCTACATGACCGACGCGAAGAACCCCAAGCACTATCACAAACTGCGCAGCCGCTTCGCCGCCAGCTACGATATCCGCAAGAGCAAGTTCGAGCCTTTTGCCGAAGTGGAGGCCTTCAACGACCTCACGAGCAACTTCGCCCTTGAAAAGATGCGCTACACCATTGGTACCGACTACAAACTCAGCAAGACGTCCAAGCTCTCCCTCTACTACCGTTACCAGAGCGAATTCTCCGACGATGACGACGACGAGACGGGCGGCCACATTGTCGGTCTCAGCTACTCGTTTGATTTCTAAAAGCAACAGAAAGAAAAACTATGAAAAAGAATTTCCTATTATTCACTTTCCTGCTGACGGCTTTGGCGGTACAAGCACAGCAGGCGCCAGCGACACTTAATGTCCACACAAAAGATGGCGCTGCAGGCATCTACGAATTCGAGGCTATACAGAAAATTACGTTCTCCGACGGCAACATGGTCATTGCCATGAAGCAGGGGGACAGCAGTTCCTATGCCATCGCCAACATCAGCAGAATGTATTTTATGCCTGGGGGAGGCTATGTCCCACAGGAAACGGTTCAGGAGTTCTTTGTCTGGGCTCCTTTCTCGAAAGAGCTTAGTGTCCATTGCCCTGCCGGAACAGCTATTCACGTCTATTCCTCTGACGGACGCTTGGCATTGACGGCTATCCAAACCGTAGTTCAAGCACCCCTTAGCCTCTCCACTCTTCCGAAAGGAATGTACGTGGTCGAAGCTGCAAGTAAAACCTCAAAAATTGTCATCCGATGAAACGATTCTTCCTTACCGCCCTCATCCTCTTCGCATTGACGTCCGTTCATGCAGAAAGCACAAGCCTCAAGGCCATCATTACAAGCACAGACGGAAACACGGAAGAGCTGGATGTCTTCATTCGTGATAATTGGGACGACGAAGACTATCTCTCTGCAGGCTTCAGCGACGATGCCAGTCACATCTATTTCCTCAATACCGATGGCGTCACCATTGCCTACCCCGTGGATTACATCGCCTCCATCGCTTTTGAAAAATACACATTCGAAGGGAACGACCAGGTCATTCCTTACACCACCGACTTCGATGTAGCCTTCAATGGCGACGATGAGACTTCCTACACCTCTGTCCCCGAGAAGATAACCGCCACCGAAACCGCCACCAACGACTACGGCGACTTCGTGGAGAACTTCGAGGACGACGATGAGTCGAAGGGCACCGTCACCATCACATGGAGCGGCTCGACGGCCAATGTCGCCTTCAGCCCGTCGTCGCTCAGTGGCACCGCTGCCGTCGTGGCCAGCGGCACCGCTGCCGACGTCGTCATCTACGCCTCCAAGAAGCTCGACTTCGTCCTCAAAGGCTCCTCCTCCGACGGCTCCCTCACCCTCTACTCCGCCAAGAAGTGCAAGATGACCCTCGACGGCGTCACCCTCACCAACAGCGACGGCGCCGCCATCAACATGCCCAAGAAGACCGTCGGCACCACCGAGTACGGCGGCAAGACCTGCTACGTGGTACTGAACGGCACCAGCACCCTCACCGACGGCACCTCCTACTCCTCCGCCGTCAGCGGCGAGGACATGAAGGCCACCCTCTTCAGCGAGGGCCAGCTCATCTTCTCCGGCACCGGCACGCTGAACGTCACCAGCCGCTACGGCCACGGCATCGCCAGCGACGACTACATCCGCATCCGCGGCGGCAAGCACAACCCCGTCATCAACATCTCCTCCGTCAAGGACGGCATCAGCACCAACGACTACCTGCTCATGTACGGCGGCACCGTCACCGTCACGGCCGCCGACGACGGCATCGACGTCGAGAAAGGCTACGTCGCCATCAACGGCGGACGGCTCACCGTCAACGCCACCGACGAGGGCATCATGGCCTCCTATCAGGGCGAGAACGACGGCACCGTCGATGCCTCCATCAACCCCTCCATTACCATTGCCGGCGGCCTCGTCACAGTCACCACCACCGGCGACAAGGGCCACGCCATCCGCGCCCGCCGCGACATCAGCGTCACCGGCGGCATCGTCCGCGCCACCGTTGGCGGCGCCGGCTCCAAGGCACTCAATGCCGACGGCAACGTCAGCATCACCGGCGGCAAGGTCACCGGCATGATCGACGGCCTGCCTGTCTATGACGACGAGGAGGACGACCTCTCGTCCGCCGCCGGCATCCGCAGCAAGGGCGCCCTCAGCGTCGGCGGCGATGCCGTCGTCGCACTCAAGGCCACCGCTGCAGGCAGCAAAGGCATCAACGCTACGGGCCTCGTCACCCTCAGCGGCGGCGACATCACCGTCGTCGCCCTCGGCAACCGCTACACCGCTGATGCTGGCACCAGCCGCGCCCGCGGCATCACCGCCGACGCCGGCCTCACCCTCAGCGGCGCCACCCTGCGCGTCCGCGCTGCCGACGACGCCCTCTACACGCCCGTCACGCTCAACGTCAACGCAGGTGTCCTCCAGGCCTTCTCCACCGATGCCATCGCCCTCCGATACGCCGTTCTTAACCACACCGCAGGATGGATAGCATACAACTGATAATTGAATTTTTAATTCCTAACTCTTAACTCATAACTATAATTATTCCCCCATACTTACGTGAGCTACCTTATCACTCCCCCCAACTACCGCCCGCTGCTCAACCCGAAGCAGACGGAACAAGGCATCAAACAAATCAAGGACTTCTTTCAGCAGAACCTCTCCACCGAACTTCGTCTGCGCCGCGTGACGGCACCATTGTTCGTGCTTAAGGGCCTCGGCATCAACGACGACTTGAACGGTGTGGAGCGTGCCGTCTCATTCCCCATCAAGGACATGGGCGATGCCCGCGCCGAGGTCGTTCATTCGCTGGCCAAGTGGAAACGACTGACATTGGCTGAATACGCTGTCCAGCCAGGTTATGGTATCTACACCGACATGAACGCTATTCGCGCCGATGAGGAGTTGGGCAATCTTCATAGTCTTTACGTCGATCAATGGGACTGGGAACGTGTCATCCGCCCTGAGGACCGCACGTTGGATTACCTGAAGCGTATCGTCCGCCGCATCTATGCCGCCATGCTGCGCACGGAGTATATGATCAGCGAAGTCTATCCGCAGCTCATTCCCTCTCTGCCTGATGAGATCCATTTCATTCATAGCGAAGAACTGCTGCAGCGCTATCCCGGTCTCTCTGCCAAGGACCGCGAGCATGCCATAGCCAAGGAATATGGTGCTGTGTTCATCATCGGCATTGGAGGCCGGCTGTCGAATGGCGAGCCTCACGACGGCCGTGCTCCTGACTACGACGATTGGAGTACGCCGAACAGCGATGGATTCTGCGGCCTCAATGGCGATATTATCGTGTGGAACAACATTCTGGGCCGTTCGTTTGAGGTTTCCTCTATGGGCATCCGTGTGGATAAGGATTCTATGTTACGTCAGCTGGCCCTGTGCCATGCTGAGGAGCGAAAGGAACTCTATTTCCATCGCCGGCTGCTGGCAGGTGAGCTTCCCCTGAGTGTGGGTGGCGGCATTGGACAGAGCCGGCTCTGCATGTTGTTGCTTAAGAAAGCCCACATTGGCGAAATCCAAGCCTCCATCTGGCCGCAGGAGATGGTCGATCATTGCGCAGCCGCAGGAATACCCTTGATATGAACGTTCGCATAGACGAGAGCTGGAGGGCGGTGCTGCAGCCCGAGTTTGACAAACCCGAGTTCGAGCGGCTGACGTCGTTTGTCCGCCAGGAGTATGCTCGCGGCACTTGCTATCCCCCCGCAAGGCTCATCTTCAATGCCTTCGACCATTGTCCCTTCGACAAGGTGAAAGTCGTCATCATCGGGCAGGACCCCTACCACGAGCCTGGACAGGCTAACGGAATGTGCTTCTCTGTCAGCCCGACGACCCCTATGCCTCCTTCGCTTGTTAATATCTTCAAGGAGATACAGAACGACCTCGGCACCCCTCCGCCCGCTAACGGCGACCTCACACGCTGGGCCGATCAAGGTGTGCTGTTGCTCAATGCCACCCTTACGGTTCGTGCCCATGCTGCTGCCTCGCACCAACGGCAGGGCTGGGAGGAATTCACAGATGCTGTCATCCGTGAATTGAACGCACGACGCGACAACCTTGTCTTTATCCTCTGGGGCTCTTACGCCCAGCGCAAGGGCGCCATTATCGATCGTACGCGCCATCTCGTTCTCACCAGCGTGCATCCCTCCCCTCTGAGCGCTCACGCAGGCTTCTTCGGCAACCACCACTTCAGCCGCGCCAACGCCTACCTTACCGAACACGGCCAAACGCCTATAAAGTGGTGATAATCGTTTAACGTTTAACGTTTTTTCGTTTAACGTTTAATGTTTAACGAACACATCCTATGATTTTTGGTCAATAGTCGATAGTCGATAGTCTATAGCTTTTTACGCCCCTTTTGGGGCGTGGCGGCCAGAGGCCGCGAAAAGCGATTGACCATAGACTATGGACCATAGACCCCAA